>Ga0172379_10005808_pt1 | contig 17004 bp, 18 predicted proteins | sample GrowelOW334metaG_FD_119756 | JGI IMG/M metagenome (GOLD analysis project Ga0172379, IMG submission 119756) | Groundwater microbial communities from an aquifer near a municipal landfill in Southern Ontario, Canada - Groundwater well OW334 metaG | ecosystem: Environmental > Aquatic > Deep... | reverse complement strand
GCGGCACGATCCAAAACGGCTATTACAGCAGCCCAATACCGGGCGCCCTTATCACACAGGGTATCCACGGATGGAACGGGATCGACTTCGGTGCGGCACGCGGCACGCCGATCCACGCTGCGGCAGACGGTATCGTCATCATCGCGCGCTCTAACGGCGGATGGAACGGCGGTTACGGCAACTATGTCGTCGTCACGCACGAGAACGGCAGCCAGACACTCTACTCACACATGAGAAGCGCCGCAGTCTCCTCTGGGCAGTCAGTCTCGAGCGGCCAGGTGATTGGCTACGTCGGCTCGACCGGCAAGTCGACCGGCTCGCACCTCCACTTCGAAGTCCGCGGTGCGGCAAACCCTTTCCGTAATTGCACCATCGGCACCGTCTGTTCACCGCAATGATTCTGAATACAAACACCCGCGGCGCCGCGGATGTCACTTTTTATTATTCAAATCCGAATAACCCTCGTGGGCGATACTGGAGCGCTTCGTGCACAAAGGCAGGCGTGACCGAGTCTGACCCGGCGAGGTCGGCGATCGTGCGCGCAACACGCATCGTGCGGTGATAGCTCCGCGGCGAGAGATTGAGGCGAGCAGCTGACTGGGTGAGCGTCTCCTTCGCCACTGCGGTGAAGCCGCTCTTCTCGTCGAGCTCGCGACTGGTGAGGGCGGCATTTGCCGCACCTCTCTTCCCGGTCCGCTTCTCTGCTCGCGTGCGGGCCGCAACGACGCGTTCGCGCACGCGCGTCGAGGGCTCACCGGAGCTCAGCTTCGAGAGCGTGTCGTGCGGGACAAGTGGCACTTCGATCCAGAGGTCGAGACGGTCGACGATCGGCCGGCTGATGCGGCGTGCCTGCTTCTCTGCCGCCTTGACCGCCACGCGCATATCCTCAGAGAGCGTACTCGCCGGATTCATCGCGGCGACGATCATGCAGTCAGCCGGGAAGGTGATCGTCGCACGCGCTCGCGAGACCGTGACGACACGGTCTTCAAGCGGCTGGCGGAGCGCTTCGAGTGTCCGGGAGTCGAACTCGGGGAATTCGTCGAGGAAGAGGACTCCCTTGTGCGCGAGCGTCACCTCGCCTGCCTTCGGGAAGGCTCCCCCGCCCACGATTGCGACGTGCGAGATCGAGTGGTGCGGCGCGCGGAAGGGCGGCCAATACACCGCCTCGCCCTCCGGCAGGAGCCCGGCGGTCGAGTGTATCGCGGTCACCTCGAGCATGTCGTCGTCAGAGAGTGGCGGGAGGATACCGGCGAGCGCCCGCGCGAGCATCGTCTTGCCCGTCCCCGGCGGACCGTAGAAGACGATATTGTGCCGGCCGGCAGCGGCGATCTCGAGTGCGCGCTTCGCGCTCTCCTGCCCCTTCACATCAGCAAGGTCGAGGGCGGGCGGTGGTGGCTCTATGCGCCTATCGCGCACAAGGCGGGCAAGCGGCTTCTCCCCCTTCAAATGTTCGAGGAGTTCAGCAAGCGACTGTGGCGCATACACCGCAACGCCCTCTGCAAGGAGCGCCTCGCGCGCATTCCCCGGTGGCACGAAAATAATCTTGGTCCCGTGCCGCTTTGCAGCGAGCACCTGTGGGAGCACTCCCTTCACCGCGCGAAGCGTCCCGTCGAGTGCGAGCTCGCCGATAAGCAGCATCTCTTCAGCGGGCGGGAGCACCTCGCCGGCAGCGATAAGGTAGGCGAGCGCGAGGGCGAGGTCGTAGTGCGAGCCTTCTTTCTTTAGGTCTGCCGGCGAGAGCGAGAGGACGATGCGCTTGTTCTGCTGCTTGGGCGGCTTGTAGCCCGAGTGGCGTATCGCAGCACTGACGCGGTCGCGTGCCTCTTCGACGGCCTTATCAGCGAGGCCGACCACTGCGAAGTTGTGCAGGCCGCGTGTGAGGTCGGCCTCGACAGAGACGAGTTGTGCACTCGAGCCGACCGGCTGTGCGGCAAGTGTCTTCGCATAACCGACCTTCGGCAATTTCTTTTTCAACGCCGTTGGAACGCGAGGCATCGTGCCCTTCGTAGCCCTCGGCGAAGAAGGGGCCATGGCGTGCTAGAAGTGCTCAACGCACGTTGTTGCTGCGGGGTCGGCACCAAGACGCGCTTCTCCTATCTCCTCACTGCACACCTCACACTTCCCATAGGTCTTCTTCTCGATCCTCTTAAGCGCTTCAATGACCGTGTCGTAGCGCGCCTCGAGGTCGGCGAGAATGGCGGCGTTACTCTCGCGGTTCATGACGACGTCGGCCTGGTCTGCCAAGTCTGCTTCGGCACCTATCTCTGAGGGCATTGCCTCCCAGTCGCCGGGGACCGCCAGATTCTTGCGGCCGACCGTCCCCATCTCGAGCTCAAGCTTCGCCTTCTCCTCCTCAAGCCTCTTTTTAAATTGTTCTGTTTTCATGCAGGGATAATAGCAGACTATTTCTGTGGTGTGCGTGAATTCGCAAGCCGCTCGAGTATCTCGGTAAAGGCATTCGCGTCGCGCGCGATTACGAGCGTTGTCTCGTTCCAGTACCCATAGAGCACAATGCTGTTCCCCGCCGCGTCGCGGTAGATACGGACATCGTGCGTATTGATGACATCATCATGGAAATTTGACTGCGGCGTGAGCGTGCGCGACGTCATGAGTGTCGTCGTCGCAGTGGTCGTCGAGGCAGAGGGGTACGCCGGGAAGAGTATCGCGAGGTCGCGCGGCATCATGACCTCCCACCAGAGCATGCCCGAGAAGGTGTTGCTGTATGAGGTAACTGAGAGGATAAAAAATGGACTCGCCGTGCCGCCCGCGTTCACGACGCCTGCCATGCTGCTCGAGGCGATCACGTTGCGCGGCAAGATCTCGGGCGCCGAGGCGAGGAGCGCCGAGAAGATGCTCCCCTGCGTCGAGCTCGCCGTATAGATAAGCCGGACTGCGTTCGGCGCGACCGAGCGCTCGACCGACTTCTGTATTGCGGTAAAGAGGGCGGTACCCTGCCCCGAGATCTGTTCGCGATCGTCGACAAAGATCGGTGCGGCTACCGTCACCTCGGGCGCAACCGGTGTGACCGCCTTTTGGTATCGCGCATAGCCGATATACGCACCCACTACACCGACGATAAGGAGTACGACCCCAGCAATAACGTACGGCAATCCGTTCCGCGAAGACTTCTCCTCTGTTTGTGCGACGACCTGCGGCACCTCCCGCACCCTCCGGTCTTGTTCTGCGGCGAGGATACTCGTGGCCGAGGCATGCGTGTCCTGCATCCGACTTGAAAAGTCGCCCTGATAGGTCTTGAGTGGAGAGACCTCGGGAGCCGGAGGCGTGTAGGTAGGCTCTTCTGGCATTTGCGGGGCGGGAGCGGGAGGCGGCGTCGGGATAACGTCTGGTATTGCAGACGCAGTGACCAGGCGATCCTTCGCCGACGGTTGCGAAGCATCGAGCGGCACAAGGTCGGGGACACCTCCCTGCTTGAGAGTCTCTAGGTCACCCGCAAAGGTACGGACAAACTTCTCTGGAACCCCCTTGCTCGGGGTCGCAGGCACTGTCGGTATCTTCAGATTCTCATCCATCACTCCTAGTGTATCGCATCATGCGCGATGCGCCACGAGTTATGCGCGGGAGGTAATCGTAAACTTGCGCGGATCGTCGCACATGTCGGTGAATGCGTGCGCCGCTTCCTTCAGTTTGCCTGAAGAAGATTTGCCGAAAGAGATAACCTCTACCTGACACCCTTCGTTCATGTCGAGATACTGGATAAGCGGGATAAAGTCGCCATCGCCCGTCGCGAGGATAACCGTGTCGAGCTTGGGAGCGAGTTTGACCGCGTCGATTGCGAGCCCGACGTCCCAGTCGGCCTTCTTGGCGCCATCGGCAAAAATCTGAAGGTCTTTCACCTTGGTCTCGATGCCGATCTTCGTCAGCGCTTCGAAGAAGTTCGTTTCGTCGCCCGCCTCGGTCGAGATGACGTAGGCGATAGCACGCACGAGAACGCGGCCGCCGACGGCCTCTTCGAGGACCTTAGCGAAGTTGACGCGCGCCTTATAGAGGTGCTTTGCGCTGTGATAGAGATTTTGCGTATCGATGAATACCCCGACGCGCTGGGCTGGATGTTTGATAACTGCCATATAAACTAGTTAGTTAGGCGCTAGGCTCTAGGGCTTCGCGTAATCATTTAAATGCGGCTTTACCGCGTACTCATAATACCACTTCTCTGCTAGCGCCTAGCGCCTGCTTCTCTGGCCTGTTATTTTTTCAAGCCTAGTTTCTTAATCACCGCGTTATAACGGCGCTTATCATTGGTCTCGAGATAGCGGAGGTGCGAACGGCGGTCAGCGACCATCTGGAGAAGACCGCGGCGAGAATGAAAATCCTTCGGGTTCTTCTTGAGGTGCTTGGCGAGCTCAATGATCTGCTTGGAAAGGAGCGCGACTTGCACATCGGCTGAGCCGGTGTCTGTGTCGTGCCGAGCGATATTCTTGATAACCGCTGCCTTTTTCTTAGTCGTAAGCATGAGTCCTGATACCCTACCACGTCTTGATAAAACGCGCAAGTGTCGCGCAGTGCGCGCCCCGGAGAAGGTGCGCACAATATTGGTATACTTCTGGTATGAAAGCCGAGGATGCAAAACGCCAATTTCTTGAATACATCGAGATCGAGCGCGGCCGCGCAGTGAAAACTATTGAAAATTATGACCGGTACCTCTCCCGCTACTTCGAGCAGATGCAGATTAGTAGTGTAAGTGACATCACCGAGCAGAACGTACGCGAGTTCCGCCTCTGGCTCAACCGGCAGCCGGGTACGGCTGCCGGGAGTATGAAGCGCCGCACGCAGAACTACTACATGATCGCGCTGCGCGCCTTCCTCAAGTTCCTTCGCAAGCGCGATATCGACGCAATCTCACCTGAGAAGATCGAGCTCGCGAAGCTCCCCGAGCGCCAGCTCGACCTGATCACCTCCGTCGAACTCGAGCGGCTCATGCAGGCGCCACGCGAGGCGCTTGCAAAGGAGACCGACGAGCACAAGAAGGTGGCCTTCCTGCGCGACAGCGCCATTCTTGAGCTTCTCTTCTCGACGGGGCTCCGCGTCTCTGAGCTCTGCGCCCTCAACAGCGACATTGACCTCTCGCGCGACGAGCTCTCGGTGCGCGGCAAGGGCGAGAAGGTGCGGGTCGTCTTCCTCTCCCCCACCGCTAAAGAGGCGGTGCGTGACTATCTCAAGGCGCGCAAGGATATGGAGGAGGCACTCTTTGTCGACGGTCGAGAAAATAAATTACACCGAATCTCTCCACGCGACATTCAGCGCCACCTAAAGGCCTATGTCGCACGCGCGGGTATCACGAGCGTCGTCACGCCCCACACGCTCCGCCACGCCTTTGCCACCGACCTGCTCAGTAACGGCGCCGATATCCGCTCGGTGCAGCAGCTCCTCGGCCACGCCTCGATCAACACGACGCAGATCTACACCCACATTACGGATAGTCATTTGCGAGAAATACACAAGAAATATCATTCGCGCTCGAGAAGTTAGCGAAACCTGCCCCGTAGCCAAGCATTCTGATGCTTGTGGTACCGGGGTTCATAAGAAGTTCCACGGCAAATCTCGCGGTTAAAAAAGCCCGCGGTACGCGGGCCTTTAGGTGTTTCTCTGGCTATCTGCTCAATACCCTTCCCACTTCCGAATGCGGTAGTCGCGGGGCGGTCGTGGTAAGCAGCTTCCACATCTTGTCTCTGCAGTCAGGGCAGTTAATCTTCCCGCGCTCGTTGAGGTCTGTTTTTGATATCGCCGCAGACACATACGAATGTCCTCTCGGCATGATCTCGGGTATTTGCGTAAAGAGCCTGCAGAGCGGTAATCCGTATTCGACAGCATGGGTCGTGTTCATCTGAGCCTCCTTTCATGTTTTCCACGAGCATACCCTCTGCTCCCGATACATAGGCTACCGCTGAGAAATAATAAGTCAAACAGCGAGAGACACGGTAGAATAGAGCGGTATGAACCCCATTAGAAAGCTCGCGGACTCGCGTTCAAACGGGGCAAGAATCGTGTCGTGGAACGTAAACGGTCTGCGGTCGCTGGCCAAGGACGGCTATTGGGAATCTTTTTTGAAGGGAGTGAAGCCCGACATCTTCTGTCTGCAAGAGACCAAGGCGAACCCTGACCAACTCTCCGAGCAGTTCCTGTCACCCCCGACCGGAAGCGTCGGGGCTCCCCACTACTCGGCCTTCTTCTCCTCCTGCCAAGTCAAGAAGGGCTACAGTGGCGTCGCCCTCTACTCCAAGGTCGAGCCTCTCAAAGTGATTTACGGCATGGGCATACCGGAGTTCGACCAGGAGGGCCGCTTTATCGGCGCAGAATATGACGATTTCTGGCTTATTAACGCCTACTTCCCCAACGGCGGCCAGGGCCCCGTCCGACTCGACTACAAGATGCGCTTCTACGACGCCTTTCTTAAGTTCATCGAGAAGCTGCGCAAGGAGAAGCCCGTCATCTTCTGCGGTGACGTAAACACTGCCCACGAAGAAATCGACCTCGCGAGGCCGAAAGAAAATGAGGAGAACACCGGCTTTCTCCCCGAGGAGCGCGCGTGGCTTGACGAGGTGGTCGCCGCTGGCTATGTGGATTCCTTCCGCCATTTCCATCCACATACGAAAGAGGCATATAGCTATTGGGATGTGTTCACCCGCGCTCGCGACCGCAACGTCGGCTGGCGCCTCGACTACTTCTTCGTTGCCTCGGAATTTATGAAGCGCCTCAAAAAAGCCGAGCTCCACCCCGACGTATTTGGCTCCGACCACTGCCCTGTCTCCATCACCGTCAGCCAACCTTAATAGTTTTTGTAGGTATTGTCGTTTCTAAAATCGGCATCAACGAGACGAATACCATTTGTATCCATCTCGAAAATAATACGGCATATACCGACACGGACGCGATACAACGACCCAACACCTTTCAGTTTCTTGAGATTGAGACCTTGGAAGTCGCCTGCGCGAATCTGCAGAAGGACCGCGAGAACTTTTTCTCTGCGTTCCAAATCGAGTTTGGCGAGAAATTTATCGAGCTTGTGCATTGAGTCGTTCTAGCGAAGCAATGACATCGTCTACCGGTACCCCGCGTGGATTTATTTTCCTAAAGTCGAGAACAGTCTCCCATGCCCCCTCATCGCCCCATTCATCAACTGGCACAAGTTTAAATATTGGCCGAGAACGGCGAACAACCGTGAACGACTTCCCTTCTTCTGCATGCTTAATATACGTGCTCATATTCTCACGCAGGTCTTTAAGCCCAATTATTCGCGGCACCTTTTTTGTTGCTGTAGCCATATACCTGAAGTTTATCTAAAGATAATCTTCCCGTCAACCCACTGCCCTGTCTCTATCACCTTCAGTTAGCCAAAAGAAAAGAGCGACGGAATATCCGACGCTCTTGTACGAGGCCTTTTGTCAGGTGTGCCTCGGAACCTGTCTCATCTACACGCGGAAGAGAATCGCGAGTGGAATACCACCATTTAAGCCATCATGCCGGATTTTACCGTCCCGTCTGCGAGGAAATGATGAACCATCATGATGTTATTTGGTCTCATATGCGACCACACAACGATTCCCCCTTCGTATAAGCTCGACCGTTTCGGACTACGATATGTCTCCTCGAAGGATTTCACGGGTGTCCACTCGCCACTCAAACTGGGCATTCTTCCCGGTCCGTGATCAATCTCTACTGTTCTGGCACGAAGTGCGTGCTTTTGGGGCACTGTCATTTCAAGACCAACCTCTACACAGAGGTCGTATACTGTTCTCATTCTTATCTCCTCAAGTGGTTGGGCGGAAGGTTCCGCAGATGTAAAGAACTAGTCTCTTAAAGTTTCCGAACGGTCCAGAAACCTTATAAAGAGGAGAAAGCGGTTGCTTTCTCCAACGAGGCCTTTTGTCAGGTATACCTCGGAACCTGTCTCATCTACACGCGGAGGAAAATCTCAATTTCACTGAGAGCCCTCCTGACAGGCCGGAGAATATCCCTGTACACGACAACCTCAAGCTGCGTAGGATAATCGCCTTCGAAACACTTGCGAGTATCGAGACCAGCATGGACGATTTTGAACTCCCTCTCAGCAATCTTGAGCGAAAGCTTGAAGCCATGTCCAACACAGATGAAGCCGTAGACCGATCCTGCTGGGACGGACAGATTTTTGATCCATTTCGCCACTGTTCGTATAGTGTCAAAATAGACCCATCCCTCCATCGGCTTGTACTCCCCTGAATCATCTAAGTCTTTTGCGAACTTGAGCATGACTGCTAAAAGCTCATCCAAGGAGCTCGTTTCGAGCCTAATCTCTTTCATTTCAATCTCCTCAAGTTGATTGCGGAAGGTTTCGCGGATTGGTTCAAGGTTCTAACTTACTGACACCAATATAGCAGGAAAGAGGCTATGTGTCAATTCTCTTTATGACAGATATTTGTTACATGAATGCTTGCAGAATATGGCTAGATTGCTATAGTGTCATATATAGTATGACAGTTAAAAAATCGCCGAAAGAAGACCAGCCGCTCATAGACCAGCTCGCGGCGTGGGGTCTCTCGAGAGCAGAAGCCGAGGTATATGTCTATTTACTCCAGAAGACCAGCGAAAGCGGCGGGTCCAAGATCGCCCTCGGGACCGGCTTGCACCGCCAGTACGTCTATATCGCCCTCGAGAAGCTTATTGGCGCTGGATTGGTTGAGGCAGTCACCTTCGGGAAGCATAAAAAGTACAAGGCCCGCTCCCCTCTCGAGATCGAGAAGATAACCCGCAAGAAGAGCATCGCGGCAAGCGACCTTGTCCACGAGCTCAACAAGATAAGCGCGATTCACAACGACCAAGACTTCGAGGTGCTCCAGGGAGCCATGCAGATCCGACAGTATGAAATGGATTATGCGTACGAGAGCACTGAGAGGGAGGAGGAATTCATCCTCGGCGGTCACTCTGAAGGATTTGCGAGCTTGATGGGCGACCAACTTACAGAATACCTAGCGGAAAAGAACAATAAGAAGGTAAAAGTGCTGTATTTAGGCTGTGAAAGTGAGCGCGACTTCTACAAAACGTCTATCGGCCTCTTCCCCAACCAAGAGTACCGATTTATGCAAGAATTGCCCCAGGGAGTCACCCATATGGTCGTGCGGAAAAGTACCGTCCTATTCTTCAGCTTCCTCACTCCCCCGCTCGTATACGTTATCAAGTCGCCGACGGTAGCCGAGAACTACAAGCAATTCTTTATGATGCTCTGGAACATGGCGAAGTAAGTACTCCCCTTTCTAAAGGACACTTATCCACAGGGTGTCCTTTACAATGTCCTTTAGTAGACTAGTATCAACAAAGGAAGGGATGTTCTTTCTCGATCTTTCCGTCGGCGCTCTGCCTTCCTTGCGAGGTGTCTGCCCACATGCACGATGATTCGTGACACAAGCCCTACGGCACGATGTTCCTTGTTTTTGGAACGCCAGTAACGCACATCAGTTATCGAAATCGAACCAAGCCACCCTCATTTCTCCGGCTCGAGCACCATTTCGCCCCTTGCTCCTTTTACGCTCTAGCCACCATTGGGTGGCTTTGTTGTTTATATACCAAACTTGGCGGTTGGACCGCCAAGTAGAGGAGCGTAATGTTCCACGTGGAACTTATTTCACATATTAGCTCTCAAGATGGTTCACGTGGAACTTCCCTGTTGAAGTCTGACTTCAACAAACGTGATGCTTTGACATTATCTGGCGTACTTCCTCATCTTCTGCCGCCTCCCTCTTCTTTTTGCCCGATTCTCCAAGTGCCTTAAGCTCTTCGTCTGACGAAGCGAGCAATTCAGCCGTTCTTGTATCCAAATATTCCTCAGTATTCTTACCAGAATCATCGAGTATCTCTTCAAGGAGTGCGTTGAGTGTCCAACCGATACGTGGCCCTGGGTTCACGTGGAACATCTCCATGATGCGCTCGCCACCAGTCTTGAGCATCCCGACCGAGATAGGGTCGCGGAGTGCCTGTTCAACCATCGCCTTGTACTTACGGAAGCGAAATGGCTGCTCCTTAGGCCTGCCGGTGCCGATACGGTCGCAGATGCGCAGGTTGAGCAGATCCCAGATATTCTCTTCGCCGACGTTCTTGATCATCCGGCGCACGGCCGAGAGGGTAATCTGCTCGGGGTCAGAGAAGAACATATGCCAACGGACAAGCTTGACCACCTTATCGATCGTCTCGCGAGGGAAGTGGAGATCCTCGAGGGCCTTCTTTGTTACACGTGAACCAACGACCTCGTGGCCGTGGAATGTCCATTCTCCTTTCTCATTCTTTCGACGGGTCTCCGGCTTCGAGACATCGTGAAAGAGCCCTGCGAGGCGGATGTCGAAAGGCCATTCCTTATCGGCTGCGTGCTGCATGGTGCGCATCAGGTGCTCAAAGACGTCATAGCTGTGGGCCTGGTTCTGTTCGACACCGACACCGCGGATCAGGTCTGCAGATATGTATTCGAGGATGCCGAGCCGCTGCGCGAGGACGAGCGCGTTCATCGGCTCACTTGAATTGAGTATCCTCACGAGCTCGTCTTTAACTCTTTCACGTGAAACATGGCTTAAATGCTTGCTATTTTCGCTTATTGCTGCCGCAGTGGCCCCGTCGATACCGAAGTTGAGTTCAGCGACAAGCCGCACTGCGCGGAGCATCCGCAGCGCGTCTTCGTTGAAGCGCTCAGAGGCGTTGCCGACTGCCCGGATGAGCTTGTCCTTTATGTCCTTTTGACCATCGTAGGGGTCGGTAAGGTGTCCTTGAGAGTCCTCGAGCGCAATGGCGTTGATCGTGAAGTCGCGCCGCGCCAAGTCTTCGAGTAGGGAAGTGCCGAAGGCGACCGAGTCTGGGCGGCGTTTGTCAGAGTAGCCCGACTCGGTGCGGTAGGGAGTCACCTCGACTATCGCGAGGCGCGGGTCTGGAGACTCGGTCTTCACCCCGACGGTACCGTAGTCGTTCTCATAGAAAGAGTCAGGGAATACAGCCTGGATCTGCTCCGGGGAGGCGTTCGTGGTGATGTCCCAATCCTTCGGCTCTCGGCCGATAATCAGGTCGCGGACGCAGCCACCGACCAGGTACGACTCGTAGCCGGCCCCTCGCAGACCGTCTCCGACTACCTTCACCTCTGGCGGGACGCGATATTGCATTTTGAAATCGTAACACACAGGTGAATCGGTCACACATAATTTCTTGCTAGAAATTTACGCGACCCCGCCTCGCGCCGTCGCGCTCCGGCCTTCGATTCTCCCAAACAAATTTTTTTGGCTTGTTTGCCCGCACAAAATACAAAAGCCCCCTCAGGGGCTTTTGTATTTTGTGCGGGTAGGGAGAATCGAACTCCCATCATCTGATTGGCAACCAGATGTTCTACCATTGAACCATACCCGCCTGCGCGCCATGATACCATGCCTCTCGTTTACTTTTCCAGTGGTGCCCCGACCAGGAATCGAACCTGGACCGACAGTTCCGAAGACTGTTGTGATATCCGTTTCACCATCGGGGCCTGCACGTATAGTACGGTACAGAACCAGAAAAACCAGGCGTTCCGTACAAAAAACATGATTTCAAAACGACTTTGTAACTGTGTACAACTCTGGGGACACTGGGGATAAAGGACAGGGGACTTTTTAACAAGTCTGTGAAATAGTAAGTAAATGAGCCGTATTTCTAAAAGCCGTGGACATATCGTCTCTCACCCGTAAGGAGGTCGGTGCCTTGGGGGAAAAGGTGGCCGCCGAGTACCTGCGGCGGCACGGATTCACCATTCGCGATCGCAACGTTGCCCGCAAGACGGGCGAGCTCGACCTTATCGCAGAGGCAGAAGATACCCTGCATTTTGTTGAAGTGAAGACGATTCTCGCGAATGAGTTCCCTCGTGAGGGAAATACGAAAGATGACTATGATCCTTCGCTCAACCTGCACGAAGCGAAGGTGCGCAGGGTCGCACGCACTGGCGAGTGGTATGTCCTTGAGAAAGGCTGGGAGGGGGAGTGGCAGGTCGACGGCTGCCTCGTGTGGATGCGCCGTCGCGACGGCAGGTGCCTCGTCTCCTACCTGCCGCAAATCGTCTGATGATGTTAGAGTGCATTTAACCCTCCTGTGCTCGACTTGAACGGGCTTTGCCCCGTCGAAGCCGAGCTCCGGCGAGGCGAAGACGGGGTGTCGTATACCGGTAGTACGCTTGCTTTGGGAGCAAGTAGACGGAGTTCAATTCTCCGCACCCCGACAAGATACAATACAAAAAAGAGCAACCGAAGTTGCTCTTTGAGAGGCCTTTTATCAGGTGCGCCCCGGAACCTGTGCTGGCTAGAGTACGGTGTATATTTCAACACCTTCTCTCCGTGTCATTTTTATCTTCTTCCCTTCCAGCGCCAGGATAGCGAGTATGGCGCCCGTCGCCATCTCTGCGCCGCGGTTAATGTCAACCAACAGGTTTTTCCCACGGGAGTCGGCATGGCCATCGTAAATGGAGGCGAACCCTCCCTTTTCCCAAACCCTCGCCACGCCGTTCATACTGTTCGTCACCATCGTGACGTTCCCAGTCCGAATGATGCTTGCGATCGTGTCGATTTGCGAGGGATCGGCAGGATTGAAGCGCATATCGATTACATCCATTTTCTTCTCCTCAAAGTGCTTTGATCTGGAGTCGCCTGTGGCTTGGGCCACTAGTCTGCTCTCCTAACCGTCTGAAGCCATTGTAAACCATTTTGACTAGTATGTCAATATTTAGGTCATTTCTGTACTTATAAAGAGTCACTGACAGAATACTAGCAATGTATTTATTGACTTATATAGACATTTCTGTAAACTGTAAATGTTGACCCTTTAGCCGACATATCACTACCTCATGACACCACCAGACCTGCAGACTGTCGGGCTAGACGCCAAGGAGGCTACGGCGTACTTGGCTCTCCTCGAGCTAGGAGAAGCCGCTATGGGGCAATTAGTTAAGAAATCGCGACTAAAGCGAACAACGCTCTACGACACCATCGAATCCTTAAAGCAGAGGAATTTGGTAAGCGTTTCTAAGAAGAACAAGAAGATTGTGTATGTCGCCGAGAATCCTCGGAAAATAATTGAGCAGCTCGATGACAAGCGCGCATCAGCCGAGAAAATGCTTCCAGAACTACTGTCTATCACCAATGTGCTACAAAAAAAGCCAAGGATTCGATACTTTGAGGGCATTGACGGCATTAAAGAGGTGTACAAAGACACGCTGCGCTTCCCTGACCAGAAACTGCAAGCCTGGGTTTCTGAAGAAATGATCTATAAGTTCGACCAGGAATTTTTAGATCACTACTACACACCGAGACGTCTTGAAAAAAAGATTTGGGCCGAAGTAATTGCGCCCGATTTGCCCGATATACGGGCCTATGCAGGACTTGATCGTGAATCGCTTCGTGTCACCAGGCTTATTGACCCCGCTAAGTTCCCTTTTGAAGTAGAGATTAGCCTATACGGCCCCGACCACATCGGCATTATGTCGTTCCGGGAGAAACTAGGACTCATCCTTGAGAGCGAGTCCATCTCACGAACTCTGAAAAGCATTTTCGCCTTGCAGTGGGAGATGCTCAAAGACCTTAGAAGAAGCGACGAAACAAGTTAGTTAAGGCAAATGCGCAGTGAGGATTGCTTCGAGCGTCGGTATCTGTGGTGCGAAGTCGGCTCGAGAGGTCGCAGTCGGCGCTGCGAGCAGGAGGTCGAGCGCGCTCCCCATCTCACTCGCGTACTCAGAGCGGATATAGGAGGCAGTAATCGCGTCGAGCGAGCGCGACTCAGTGGCTCCTTGCACCGTGCTCGTGGTGATTGTGCCGATAAGCTTGCCCGCAGCACCGGCGACGCCACCGCCCGAGGAGCCCTCCTGCGCCGCAGCCGAGCCGCCGAGCGAGAGGATATCGATCGTATTTGTCACGAAGGTGAAGATCTCTTTTACCGACCCGAACACAACCGTGGGGAAGAGCGAGGACTGCACCTGGGCCGACTCGAGGAATTGCGCCCCGTACGAGGCGATGACGACCGGCGTCCCAGCACCAGGAGGAGTCGTCGCGAGCGGGATTGAGGGGAAGGTCGTGGGGAGCGGGTCAGCGGTCACGCTCTCGGTGACAGCAAGGAATGCGAAGTCGTATTCGCCGGTCCCGCTCGGCTCTGTCTGGGTGAGTACGCTCGCATTCGTCTTGATCCAGAGCGGTGAGATATAGATAAGTGCCGCATGATACTTGTCTGCCGCGGGGCTCCCTGAGCGGATCGTGCACGAGACGCCGCGGTCGCCGAGGAGGAAGTATTGTGCGACGTGTGCGTTGGTGAGGATAATGCCCTTGGGATCGATCATGACGCCGCTGCCGCTCATCGAGTGCAGTCTGCTCCCCGCAGGGACGTAGCAGATAATATTTACGAGCGCGGCGCGCAGCGCAGCGGCCGAGGCGTCGAGCCCGATATCTCCTGACGAAGCGGGCGACTCCGGGGCAGCGACCGGCTTCGCCGCAGGCGCTACCGGGAGCGGCGCCTCGACTGGCGCAGGAGGAGCTTTGACCTTCTTCTCGGCGACAGGCGGCGTGACCGCAGTCGGCGCACTGGTCGCAGCAGCTGCCACTTGCTCGAGCGCAAGAGAGGGGAGGTCGAGAATCGGCAGAGAGAAGGTGGGCTCGACAGCGAGCGTTGAGGTAGCGACGGGCGCTGTGCCAGCAGGGGCGCGGACGACCGTCACTGTCCCTGAGAAGGCGACCATGAGTGCGCCAAGAAGGAGAGCGGCGACAATACCCAAATAGGGCGTAAAGCGTTGCATATTCAAAGGCTACTACCAAGTGAGTCGAGACACAAACATATGTCTTCATATGTTTGTGCGAGGCAAGCGTAGGGAGGAAGAATGGAACATTCTTAACACAATCGTTTTTAAAGACAGTATGGTATCCTCGTTCTGAAGCGGGATTAGTTTAATGGTAGAACATCAGTTTTCCAAACTGATAGCAGGAGTTCGATTCTCCTATCCCGCACTTGAGTGAGCAATAAAAATATGACGTGCTCGGTCATATTTTTATTCGAGCGAAAGTGCGAAGAAAAGCGTGCAAGCAATGCTTATCCCGCACAAAAATAAGCTATTTATATATTGGGTAGAGTGGCACAGCCTTTTAATAACGACTTCCCCCGGTACTTGACAGATTAACTACTTCGTGTATAATAGAACTATAGAGATTTGATCTTTCCAATCAACTACTGCCTACGGGCAAGGGAGAATGTAATGAACGAAATGATGAATTTGTTGGCCGTCCTACTTGTCCTGTGGATTGCCCTGATGGGGTTTTCCATGGTAATCCAACGGCTGGACTGGGCTGCGGCACTGTTTACATGGCCGTTTCGCACGAGCCTCCGACTGACCCGTTGGGCAATCGGCAGTATGTTCATGGCCCTCGGCCGAGCAATCCGCGGTGGTGGCGGACATCAAAATGAAAGACGACGTCACTAAAGCGTGGCGCAGAGACAACGCGATCCTTCGGGGTCGCGTTTTTGTTTTGCGTTATGCAAGAGCCTGATTCCGGTATCCCGCACACTGGTTTTATATTCATTTCCCTGTATTATCGCCCTTGAGTGAGGTTCGCCTTGCTTATGGAAGCTCTTTTAAATCTACCTACAGAAAGGAGTTATTATGGGTGCGCCCAGAACAGTAAGGCCGTTTTCGGTGAAAGAAATGTCGGAGCTGTTGTCCCTGGCAAAGGAGTCTGCAATGAACTTCAGAACCATTGCGGCTCGCGCAGAAGTGCTTGAACGATTCCGGCTTGCGATCCTGCCCTTCGCAGAATGGCTCGACAAGCCGATAAAAGAATGTTTCGTGGCCTTCAACGAAGAGCTGTACCACCGCGCTCCAAAGAGAGCCCTTCCGATCTTCAAGCAGTACGGCAGCGACTTGCACGTCGTCGCGATTGATCGGCGAGGCGATTGGATCACGGCAAAAGAAGTTCTGGTGGGGAAGCACGGTTCAGCGGTACTGAAGAAGCTTTCGTCAGTAGAGCTCGCGATGGAGATCGAACAGGCGCGCTTCGCCATCCTGGACTCGATGCCGTGGCCGCGTTGCACGGGGTATCTCAAGGCAATCGAATCCTTGGGATTGCAGCTCGTTGTCAGGCACTGCGCTTTTCTGAAGTACCTGAACCAGGGCGTAGAAGAAATCGGGAGAACGCTCGCAGAACGCGAAAAGCGCATGCAAGTCATGCGGGGGAATCTCACCTTCCTCGCATCGTTTGCTGCAGGTGTTGACCCGCTCGTATACGGGAAAGGAGAACCGATGAAAACCTATGCGGTGTTCAGCGAACGTCCGGGGCACCATTCGCGCTGTACCGGAGCGTACTTCGTCCGGGATATTGTGCAAACGAAGGTGGCTGAACGAAATGCGGGACAAAAATCCGACTCTGAAACGAGGTATGTCGTCTTCGAAGACTCCGTCAGGACTGATGCGATGCTGTCATTCCTGGATGGAATCTACAGATCCATAGAAGAGGCGGCGACTTCTCAGGGAGTGTTTGCTCGCGAACCAATCTCCGAAGAGGAGGTGGCTGCTATCAGGCGCGCCTACGACTCCATCTGAGACAGATAAGCATTTAGAGGATACAGCGCCGCAGGCAACTGCGGCGTTTTTGTTTTGCCTGACGGAGGAGTACGCTTACCGCATGGAACCGCTCGCCGCACGAATCAGGCCGCAGACACTCGATGAGGTGGTGGGGCAGGAGCACCTCGTGGGGGAGAGTAAGCCCTTGCGCGTCGCAGTGGAGAAGAAGCACCTCTTCTCATTCGTCCTCTGGGGCCCGCCCGGGACCGGTAAGACGACCATCGCGCGCATCTACGCGCGTGCGCTCGATGCAGAGCTCTTCGAGCTCTCGGCTGTCTCGGCAGGTAAAGACGATATACGGAAGATAGTAGGCAGCAAGAAGGAGCAGGAGGCAGGAAGATTAATTCCGGAGAAACCAAAGGTACTGTTTCTCGACGAGATTCACCGCTTCAACAAGAGCCAGCAAGATTTTCTCTTGCCCTATG
>Ga0172379_10005806_pt1 | contig 17015 bp, 13 predicted proteins | sample GrowelOW334metaG_FD_119756 | JGI IMG/M metagenome (GOLD analysis project Ga0172379, IMG submission 119756) | Groundwater microbial communities from an aquifer near a municipal landfill in Southern Ontario, Canada - Groundwater well OW334 metaG | ecosystem: Environmental > Aquatic > Deep... | reverse complement strand
CTAAAATTCTCTGGCAGTTTAACAATTTTACTTTGTTTACGGTATTGTTTTGGCTAGACGAGCAAGTGTTTATTCCCTGCCTTGAAAATGTCAGTTCCTTGAAGACGTCAGTCCTTGGGTCAGCCATCATCTCTGCATAAAAATTAAGGAATGATACTTTAATCTCAGTATGTTGATTAATGGTTGATTTCAGATAATCAATCATTTGTTGACAGGAGTTTCCGCTACAGCCTAAAAGTTGGCAGTCAGGCTTAAATAGGGGCGCTTTTGGAGTTAAATATATGCAACAAGAAGTACAAACAGGGAGACCATTTTCATATGTGCTATCGCACTGGCAGTAGTCCTCTGCCCGTCCAATTTTGTCTAGATTATTAATCATCTGCACAACATTATCCGTGATTATTTTAGAGGTGCTTAAAAAATCATTTGCCCAAGTTGTTGCGTCTCCAAAGGTTGTTCCTACGGGGATTTCTTTTGAGTCGCTACACCTTATGGAGTTTCCAGTGGCGTCTTCTCTTTGTGTTTCCGGCTCATTCCACCAATCTTGTCGGCAGTAAAAAGTTAGAGGGTCGTCATTGTAGGCAGGTTTACTGCATTGCGGACCAACCAACCGAAATTCTTTTATTGTCTCGCCCAGTTGTGTGCAAGTTGGGTCTTGATCATTTTCATTTATGGGGGCGCCTCCATTTATCTGATTTTCTCTGTCTTGGCAGGTTGGCGGAGGTGTCCTTTGATATTGATTTTCTATAGGAAATGTTAATTTTTTATCAACAGAGTTGCATTTGCAATCCGGACAGGATGAAGATGCAGGACACTTGGCAGTTTCTGGATGAGTATTTACACAAGCAGTTGTTACGCCAGCGAGATTTGTGCATGGGATGTAGTTGCCATTATTGTCCAAACATACTTTTGATGAATTTGCATCTCTGCAAACCTGTTTGGTGGGGTTTTTCCAAATGTATGAAGATGAAAAAACATCTACTTTTACCGCATTTCGTAAACATTCTGCATATCCTGCGTTTTGGTTGGATCCTGATTGGCACAAAGATGAGCTGTCCACGCAATCTTTTAGGTCTTCAGGCGTAGGTTGGTCTTTGCACTTTGCAACTGTTGCAGTATCAAAGGCACAAGATCCCAAGTTGTCAGTTATGCATTTTGAATTTTCATCACACATTTGTTGGCAAACTTTAAATTCTTCTGAACATGGCAAATATCTTGTGGAACAAGAACTTTGGCAATCATTGTTGCATGAAGATAGGCAATCTTTATAATTTGGAAAAACATTACTTATGCATTCGGTAACCTCGTAACACTTATTCATGCATTGGTTTTTTTGGTCAGAGCATTGCTGATATGTGACAAGATCTTGTTGATAACTGCTTTCACTGTTATAGTCATCCCTATTTGGTCTTGTGCATTGGTTGCTGGTTGCGCATTGGTCGTAGCAATTTAAAGTATCTTTTGTAATCGGGCACACGTCGCTGCATTTTTGAGAACATTCGGAATTTGTGTAGTTAAACCCATTGCAATATTTTGCAATTGAAACATCCCCTTGTTTAATTTTTATCAAGGCCAGTTTTTTATCTGTTGTTTCGTCGGTTTGTCTTAAGTCAATATATGGCTTTGCCATGTTGCATTTTGAAAGATCGTCACCTGCTTTATTAACAGCCGTTAAGTCGCTTTCTATGTCATTCATTAGTTGCTCCATTTTTTCTTTCAGATATTTTAGCTGTTCGGCCAAATTTAGTTTTGCCCATGCGGTCTTTTCCATGCATGTGTTTCTATCTTTTAAGCATTGCTGGAAAATAGCATTACAATCTTGGGGTTGCGCGGCTGCCACAGCTATTTTTTGTTGGAAAAAAGAAGAGATGTTTGTAACAAATAATTTTGGAAAATACAAAATTGAATTTTGGTACATTGCTTTCGCTTTCGCTTTGTCAGAATCCCCTAGTCCGGTCATTGACCATTGATTATTCATCACAGATTTTCCGTTGCATGCTGGATTTGCTTTACCTGTTTTTGGGTCATACATATCATCCAATCCTAATCCATGTCCCAATTCATGGAGAATTAGCATTCTGTAGTCGTTGGCACTTTTAATGTCTGAGTTTGTAGAATCTATCTGCACATCAAAACGTTTCATTTCTCCATTATCTATTTCAAGATGGTTATAGCCTGCCGGATTCCACGGTATTGTTCCTTGTGCGTCTATTTTTCTATCGTAAATTCTGCTCACGCCATCTGGAGGTCTGGAGCCGGGTCCATTGCAGGTGTTTTTAGTAAAGTCGTCGTAAAAACAATACGAGCCCACCTCGCCATCATTAACTTCGGCGGGCGCAAAAACCTCGTGCCCGGCAGCATCATTCCATTGTTGAATTGCCCAATCAACAGCAGCCTTGTCTACATTAGAACCAATAATTATTCTTTGTTTTTTTTTAACCATGCCGGGTAGGGCGGCAACATTGCATTGCCCCTGTTGGGGCTCCGGATTGGTAAAGCTTGGGTCATTTCTGTTTGGTTGGACTTTAAAGGCCGGGTCAACAACAGGAATGTTTGGTGTGTTGTTTTGACAGGTGCTAACGCATCCTTTACAATGGTCTAAATCAATATATGTAACATTTTTTTTATCAACTTGAATATCTTGTTCAATAGTATTAAAAATACTGCTTTTGTTTGTATAAAATTCATCTAGCCCGTAATATTTTTTTGGAATTCCATCGTTGCATCCTCCGCCAGTTGGGCATTCTTTTTTGTAAACAATATCAATAGTATCAACATCTTTATGCTTTCTTGCAGGGTCATCATCTTTGTTTCCAATATAGCCTTTTATTTTTTCTTTTATGTCCGGCGGGCAACAACTTAAGCTGGTTTTTTCGCTTGGCTGACCCTTAATATTAGAATCTAGGTCGCAGCCCGATGCAAAAGGGTTTTTGCAGGTTCCAGAGCATTGAAATCCGTTTAGATAGCATCCTTGGTCTTTTCCTGTTGCAGGGTCTATTTGGCTACATTTGTCTTGGCAATTTCCAAAATCCTCGCATTTACATTGCTTCATTAAGTTGCTGATTTCTTTGGATAAATTTTCAACTGCAAGAGATTTTTTTTCTGCGGCATCCGCCAGCTTTAAGTAGCAGTCAATTCTATCGTGGTTTCTATATGTTGGGCCCAAAAATTTGCTTCCGTCATCTGCGGTAATTTCATCTCCTGCTATTGGGTTTCCTTGCGCGTCAAAGTCGTAGCAGTCTATTTTTTTAGACAAAAGATTTTCTATCAACATTCCAATAGGAATTTCGGTGTAGTTTATAATTGGCGCTCCTGTTGTTGGGTCGGTTTGCGTGCCCTGACCGGATTGTAATCTCCCTACATTTAATAAATGGAGGTTAAAATTGAAAATGTTTGGATTTATGGTGTTGAGAATAACCCACGAACCTAATGTTAACAAAAGTCCCAGAAGTCCGGCTTTAATCCAATCCATCCCGCTTTTTTCAATGCTTCCCCTTCCGTAGTCAACCAAAAATAGCACTCCCCCAAAAGCAACAACACAAGCAGACAAAAGAACTCCAATCCCCAAGCCCCATTGAAACAAACTTTTTACTCCGGCTGCCACCTCATCTCCCGATGCCAAAACAAAACCAGCCTTTGTCAAAAAAACAAAAGCCAGCAAAAGAAACAGGACAAATTTTCGCGTGCCTCGAGGGGCATTGTTAATTCTCATTGTTGGCCTGGTAAATTTCTTTTTTCTTGTTGCTTTCTCATAATTTCTGCCGGGTTTGTTGTTACAATTTGGTCTTCGGTTGGGCTTGCAACAACCGTAAGTGCCACGTGTTTCTTGCCTGCAAAAAATAGTCCTTCTCCAACCGCTGCTTCCACCAGTAAATATTTTTCTTGTTCTGTTAAGCTAAAAGTTTGTTGAACAATATCTATGGCTGCCGTTGACTGCTTCATTAAAAGTTGCAAAGAAGAGTTTGTAACAATTGCCTTTCCGTAGTCGGATTTCATAAAGTCCGCCACGTCTTGTGTAATTGTTGTAACTCCCAAATAATATTTTCTTCCTCTTTTAACCAATCCAAATAAGAAAGAGGCTCCGTCATCGGATTGCATTAGCCACCAGGCTTCGTCAATTACCAAAATTCTTTTCTTTAATTTTGACCTTACAATATTCCAGATGTATCTCATTATAATATAAAGGGCAATTGGTCTTAACGACTCTTCCATATCTCTAATTCCAAAAACAACAAAGTTTTTATCTACCGTAATATTTGACTGTTGGTTAAAAAAATCAGAGAAGGTGCCTTTTGTAAATTTCCTAATTCTTTTTACCAAAGATTCTGTTCCGGTCATGCTTTCCAAAATTTCTTGAAAGTCAGACATCAAGGGTGTGTTGTTTGCCCAGGTTTTTGGGTCTGAAGTTGCTGTAATATCCCTTACTGCATAAGTTTCTGTTAAGGCTTCGTCTAAAACGCTGTCTTCTTCTGGGGTTAATCCTCCCAACATAATACGCATTAAGCCAACCAGGTTAATAACGTTGGATCTTAAAACATCGTCGGGGTTATCATCTGGACCGGGAATTGGTAAATCAAAAGGGTTTACGTGGTTTGGCGAAGTTAAAGAAATTTTAAAGAATGCTCCACCGACAGCATCTGCCAAGTATTCGTATTCGTTTTCTGGGTCAATAACAATAACATCAACTCCTTGCATTAAATACCTTAAAATTTCCAGCTTAATTGCATAGGATTTTCCAGAACCGGATTTGGCAAAAACAACCATGTTGGCATTTTCCAAAGAAAATCGGTCAAACAAAACCAAAGAATTGTTGTGCCTGTTTAAGCCGTACAAAATTCCTTCATTGCTGGAAAGGTCAAAAGAAATAAATGGAAATGATGTTGAAAGCGGAGCCGTATCCATTGGGGTGTGCACTTCAAGCAAGTCCATTCCATAAGGACTACAAGAAATAAACCCTTCTTTTTGCTTAAACAAAGCAGGTTTAATATAAATTAATCTTGATTCAAAAATTGACCTTAAGGTTAGTTCGGTGTCGCGTAAAGATTTTTCGGAAGTTTCATAAATTGTTATATAAACCCCAAAACGGAACATTTTTTCCTGGGCCGTCATTAAGTTATCTCTTAAGCTTTCAATATCTTTAAAAGCGGTTTCCAAAGCGGGGTCTCTTACCAGCCCTTTTTCTTGCCTTTCTAAAATTTCCGAAGAAACTTCCGTAATTTTTTTTCTTAACTTTTTTAAAACAATTTCAGAACTTATCGGGTGGATAAAAAAGGAAATATCCATTGGGGTATTTAAATCTATAACCGGAGAAAACCATCCTGTATTTAAATATCTGGGATACGAAAAAACAAAAAATGACTTTGCAAATCTTTCGCCAAGTTTTATGTGATCTTGTGTCACTCCAATATATGGAGGAGCAATAATATCGCGCACATCAAAAGTTTCTTCCTGAAATATTTTGTCAGACAAGTCTTCTTCTTTTTTCTTTCCAAATATATTTATGTTTTCTAAAAGTCCCATTTTTTTATTTTAATAATTCAGGTAATATTTCCGGATAATATCCGACTTCTGCCTGATCCGGGTGATGTATAGACCAAAATAATTCAATTAATTCTGGGGTGGTTAATGGTATTGCTTCCAGCCCGCATCTTTTTAAACCCATTGCCAAATATTCCATTCTTTGCCACAACTGACTTTTGCATCTTTGAAAATCTTCATCTTTCATTGGCCCGGATTTTTCCGGATCATTGCTTGTTTTAAAAAACCCGCCAAGTTGTTTTGAGGCCCCCTTCATTCCAAAAATTTCCATTAGCGTGTAGGGCACTACAACATAAAAGTTTTTTGTCATAACCGTGTCCCCCACAACCATGTTTTTAATAAATTCTCTATAAGAAGATGTTTGTTTGCGGAGCAAATCGTTGGCTTGTTTTTCTTCTAAATCTTTTAAGCTGTCAAGATATGGAGTAATATTTATGTTTCGTGATTGGATAATAATCTGGCAGAAAAAATCCAAGGAGTTTAAAAAACTTTGGAATGCATAAACTATTGCAGTTTGTTCTTCTTCGGATTTTAACGCAAAGTTTATGGAAGAAACCATTAAAATTCCTCTGATGGAATTATTTTTCAAAAGCAAAACGCCCTCTCTTATATCCTGTATTTCCAAAAATTGTTGTGTTGCTCCTTCTGCCATAGTTTACGAATTTTTAATTTTTACAATTTTTAATTTTTAAATAATGACTAAATTTCTGAATTTTTAACGTCGCAACTTTTAGAAATTTTAGCAAAAATAAGAGTTAACTCGTGCGACTCTTTCCATAAATTTTGGCAGTTTTCTTTTTTGTCCGAATTTGCCATTGATATCATTCTTAGCCAGTGCTTGGTTTCGTTAGCTTCTTTTCTACATATATGAATTTTATTTCTAAAATCTTTTTTTGAGCTTGCTTGATTTGCTTCCATGTAGTTTGCACCGACGCTTGTCGCAGACCTGATAATTTGACTTAAAAGTGGACGATTAATTTCATTTCTTTCAAGGGTTTTAATAAATGAAATAATGTTCTCTCCAAATCTTGCAGTTCTTTCTTCCAAATTGTATTCCATGACGTTTTAAAATTATATCATTAAAAAATTATTTATAAAATTACAAAATTAAAAATTATAAAATTATCTCGTCTTCAAGTCTACGTTTGTTTTTAATTTTTTCAGTTGACTTATCTGCGCCTGCAAAACAGGCCCTTGGTCTATTTTTTTAATTTGTGTGCGGGCGATTGGTTTAAAAGGATACGGCGACTCTTTCTTTTTCCAGGTGTAGTCTTTTCCACCCATGCTAAAACCAATTGAGTGCATAATTAAATCTATTAAAGGGACTCCATCAATTATCAAAAATGCAAATGCAGCCGCAATTAATAAAACTATAAAAGACAAAACAATAAACAAAAATTGTGGAAGGGTAAAGTAGAAAACAAAACAAATTGCCCCTGCCCCCACCATATAGAAAAATTGCCTAAAAGATAAAAAGAAAATAATCTTTCCTTCGGCTTCAATAAATTGTGGTATAGGATACTGTTCCATGCGTTTATATTTAGTAATTATATAACAAATGCAATAGTTTTTATACCCCATTTATCCACAACTAAAGCTGGGCAAAAAGAGGCGGGAAAGGCTTGACAATAGGGCTTAAATATGATATAATTAATATAGGGAGCTGTTTGAAAATACGGCCATTTTGCCTGCCTGCCGGTAGGCAGGGGGGTGTTCCCCGTTGTGGCCATTATAGAATCACCCACTTTACTGCTAGAGGAGATTTGTGATGCGATTTATTACCACGTTGATTGTGGCGGTTGTGGCCTTTGCCTTGAGTGAGATGTTTTTGCCCGAGATCTTTTGGTTGAAGGTAGTAGTCCTCTCGATCGGCGCGCTCGTTTTTTCGAAGAACGCGTTTAAGAAGATTGACAACACGCCACCAAGTAAAGGAGTGCTGGCGATTTTTGGGAGAAGGCTAAATGTTGAACTCAAGGAGGGTTGGCATTTTTTCCCAATCCATCCCTTCATTTTCAGCTACGTGGCTGTTAATGTTGAAATGGTTGTTCAAGATCTTGAGCCTCAGGAGGTTAGAACTCCTGACAAAACTCAAGTTGCCGTGGAGACCTCTATTGCCTGGATTCCTGGCATTGAGGGCGAAGGCGAGTCGTTGAACACTTATATCAACAAGGGAGGAGAAATTGGAGTAAGAAAAAGTCTTCGAAATGGAATTGAGGACAGGACTAGAACCTGGGCTGCGTCTAACGATGAAGGCCCGGCAGATTGGGAAGAGGCGCAAGCATTGAAGGGCGATGCACACGAGGTGCTTGTCAAGGCAATCTTGCGCGAATCTCTGACCGAGATTGACAGTCCAATTCCTACAACCGCATGGTTGAGGTTTTTCGCCAGACCACAAGCGGAGCCCAGTGACTATGATATTGCCCAAGGATGGGCAAAAAAAAGAGTCACCGTGTTACCGAATGGGAAGAAGCGAAAAAGGTTTAGCTGGAAAGGCTTGGATGCCATTTTCCAGGCGTACACCGACGACGTTAAAGAGATGCTCGAAAGGCAGATCGAAAAACGTCGGGAGGATGTGCGCGCCGTGCGAGAAGGATCGGCAAAGTTCCCGATCAGAAGTCTGGGGATCACGGTGGTTAAGTTCAACGTCAAGGAGGTTAAGGTTGAAGGTGCGGTTGCTAAGGCTGCCGAGCTGGAAGAAAAGGAAAAGAAGGAGCGAGCCGCTGATGAGGTGGAGATTCAAAACGTCTCCGACCGCATCAGGCAGCTTCTCGCAGACATTCCCAACCTGACGGTTCAGCAGGCGATCGACATCGTGCAAACCGAACGCGACAAGGTGGCTAGAACCATCATTGCCGTTAACGGTGCGCAGACTGCAGTTGGCAGTGACCTGCTGGGTTTGGCAGGGATTGCCAAGCAAGTTGTTGAAGCCCTCCGTGGCGGAAATTCCGGCCAAAGCGGCCAGAACAATCCGCAAGGAGGCGGAAATCCCATCACGGGCTTTGACCCGACCGGAGCGAAGGCTCAATTTGGAAAGCCATTTAGCCACATGACCAAGGCTGAGCAGGACGAGTACCTGAGGGTACACAACATCCAAAGGAGGACAAAGTAGTCAAGGGTTCCAATAGTGGAATCAAAACAGGGCAAGCACAATGTGTGACTTGCCCTTTTCTTTTACATTTTTATGAAAGAGGTTCTCTGTAGTTATCCGAACCAGAAGGTTTTTTTATTTCTGGAACAGCAGGTTTTTCTAAATCTTTATCCAGGTCTGGTGAAATTTTTTTTGGTCTTCCTATTTTTTTTTCTTGCGGTTCTGTTATGTCTGGAGTAGGTAATGTTTTAGAAACACTTATTTGAGGCTCACTTTTTGAGATAATATTAGCTAAATTATTATTTTCGTTGTTTGTAGCTTGGAGGCTAGGAGGCTTCTCCGTTGTAGCCATCGGAACAATTTTTGTATTTATTTCGTTTACTATTTCGTCAGCTATTTTTTGTGAAATATTAAATTCTTTTTGCAATAACGGCGAAACATCTTTTTGCAAAATCTCTTTTTTAATAATTTTAATTATTAGGTTAAATATAAAGCCTGGCCTAGAAAGAAAAGGAACGCTAGTAGAAGTCATTTTTTTGATAACCGATTCTTGCGTCTCTTCAAGAGAATATTTTTTTAGAATTTCTAAAATAATATCGGGGACTTCTATGTTTTTAAAATATATTTTTTTATTATTTACGTTTTCCATTTTTTTTGGTTAAGCGAATAAAGGATCGGATTGTATGTGTGCTATAAAGGCGCTAAATCTGGCTAACTCAGCTGCCTGTTGCGCAGGAGGGACGGTGGTCATAATATGATTTATAGCTGCCACGTGTTCTGCGCTGGTATTATTTTTGTATTTTTTAATTTCTTCTATAGCATCAAAGTCTCCATATTTACCCATTGCTTTTGCCTTGTTTACGTCAAATGCCGAAACAACCTCCGATGTGAGCTTACTTGCTGATAGTTGTCCAGCATCGGCAGAGCTCATCCTATTGGCAGCTCTCCTGGTAGCCACGATTTCTGCATGTGCCGGACTATATCCTTCACCACCCTTTGCCACGGGCGCAGTTAATTTTTGCATAACGTTTTTATCATATTTTGCCAACAACGGATTTTTCTTTACATACTCTGATAAATTTCCTCCCTCGTTTTGGTAATAAGAAAGACCGGCGACTTGTCTGGCATTGTTTACATCAAAATTGTTAGTTTCTAGCAAGGCAGCGGTCGCTTCAGCTCTTTGTTTGGATGTATGTTTTAAACCTGGCAATCCCCTTCCTTCAGATATTGCTTGAACTCTGCTCAAGCCTCCCTGAGCAATAAGGGCGCTCATATTTTTTTTACCTTCATTGAGCTGACCTTGTTTAGCTCCAGCAGTCTCGCCAGGCTTGCGAATGCCAACCGACTCTAACGCCCTCCCATACATATTGCTTATTTTTGGCCCTAACCCAGTTTTCTCTCCTGCAATTTTTGCAGCACCTGCTGCTAAGCTGCCTCCGCCTGTTGCAAGTGCTGCGGTTGCGCCTATTGCCATAGATGCGCCGGCGGCTGCCAGTCCAACAACCGCTCCTGCTCCTTGAGCTGCCCCGCCCCTCGCCATTTTGTAACCAACGTATAAGAAGACAAGTCCCACAAACAAAACACTTAAGTCAATTCCTCCCGAATTTGAGCCTGCAATAATTACGTTTAGGCCCAAAACAATAAAAAATCCAATTGTCACCCCCAAAAATCCCCATTCCAACATATAAGTGGACCATTTTTTCCACAAAGGTTTTGTGGCGGGAAAAATAATTGCAAAAAACGCCAAGGGGGAGGTAATATACAAAGCTCCTAAAATGGCATAACGGGCTGCCATTAAAACAGCTAAAAGAAGATAAATCCACGCTGCAAACAGCTCAACAACTGCAAGCAATACAGAAGTGCCAAGAAGGTTGTTTTTGTTTGCTCCGTCTTGAGCCGTTTCTTTTATTTTTGGGGCCATAGTACTTGAAATGGCACTTTGAAGAGAGCCAAAAACCCCACTGGAGGCCCCCTGTTGCAATAAAGCAGTTGTGGTTATGTTGGCTCCGTTTATAAATGCTCCGCAAAAGAATCCAGAAAAGTTAATTAAAATTGCCACTCCAATCAGCCAAGGCAATAATTTTTTTGCTTCGTAATCTCTTATCCTTAAAGTGGTTGCAATTCCCACAACAACAAAGCCCAAAACAATAAGCATGTTGGTGAGGTCTCTAATACTTGCCCACGATTGGTCAAATGGACCAAAGCCCACGATTGGTCTGTTGGTGAAGGCAGGGCTCAAAACATAAGTTAGTAATTTGGTAGCAAGCTCTAAAATTGCGCCCGAGCCTGCAATAAGCAAGCTAGAAATGGCAGCCACAATGCTACCAAAAAAATCTTGTCCTTGTACCCATTCGTATGCTCCATATGCCAGTATTGTTGGTATTCCAATTAAAAGAAGGGTTCCGGTAACCCCAATACCAGCCTCTTTATTTTTTGTGGCAAAAGTTTCTAATAAATGCCTCTTTATTTTATTTGTTAAAATTTTAAGCATAGATATAAATATTTATATATTATACCACAAAAGATTTTATGGTACCTGTGAATAACTATTTTATTTTTAAGGTAGGCAAAAATCTTTTTGTTTTTTTTAAATATTCGCCATAGCGTGGATTTATTTTGCAAAGCTGATATTCTTCAATGCAGTGATAAATATATATGCATATATGATTTATTATTGCAAAAATAAAAATTGTCCAACTTTGTAAACATAAAGCCGAGCCAAAAGTAATAAACAAAAAAATATAAGATGATGGGTGCCGAATATAGTTGTAAATGCCTTCTAATTTTTGGTTGTTTTTTGTTGCCAGGCAACTGGGAAACGATTTTTCAAAAAAATTAACATAGGTGTAAAGTATGACAGAAAAAACTAAAAATAATATTCCAGCCAAAATTTCAAAAATGCTCAACCACGAATGAAAAAGCTCAGGGGAAATTTTTTTAAAGACCAAATTCATAAGTCTTTCGTCTAAAATGTAAAAAGTTATCATTGCCAAAATATAAAAAGGGATAGTTAAAAGTTCAATACTTTTGTTGGGAAGATAGTGTTTCATTTTATAGTTTTGATATATCGCGTTGGCAATATAAATAAACCAAACAATATAAATAAAAATATAAAAGTATAAATTAAAATTCATATGTTTTTGTCAGGCTTATCCAATCTTCTATAGAAAGGGTCTGGGCGCGTTGGTTTGGCTTGATGTTATTTTGCATAAGCCACTTTGCCACCTGATCTTTTTCCATTTTTAGCTCCACTCCAAAATTATTTTGCAGTTGTTTTCTTGGATGGGAGAATCCGGCTTTTACAACTTTAAAAAAGTTTTCTGGAGAGTCTGTAGAGGCCCGTCCTCCACGCGTGGAGGACGGGCCTCTAGGCGTTATTTTTATTATTGCAGAGTCAACATTTGGAGATGGCCAAAAACAACTTTTTGAAACATAAGAAATAATTTTGGGTGTTGCATAAAACTGCACAGAAACAGCCAGTAAATTCATTTTGGGAACTATTGAACAAATTCTTTGAGCAACTTCTTTTTGCACCATTAAAATAATTTCTGTGGGTTGATTTTTATCTTCCAGAAATTTTCTGATTAATGGCGAAGTTAAATAATAAGGAATGTTTGCAACTACTTTATAATTTTGAACTTGTAACTTGTAACCAAGTATATCTGTATTTATAACCTCAACGTTATTAAAATCTTTTAGAGTTTCTTTTAACACCTCAATCATTGTGTCGTCTTTCTCTACTGCAATGATTTGTTTGGCGCGTTGTGCTAATTCCTGGGTTAAAGTTCCAAGGCCCGGGCCAACTTCCAAGACAATATCTTCTGGTTTAATATCGGCAGAATCTACAATTTTGTTGAGAATGTTTCTGTCTATTAAAAAATTCTGCCCTAAACCCTTTGAGGGCTTTGTTTCGTATTTAGACAGCAGGTCTTTTATTATTTTTGGTGAAATTAAATCCATTAAAGCATTATAACACTTTAAGTTCACTTGTGAATAAAAATATTGACCGAAGCGCTTAAAAGTGATATTATTGATCCAAGTTGAGAAAAATACTCAAAAAAATAAAAAACCTAAATTTGGGGGGATTGGTTGAAAATCCTTTGTTCTATTTTGGCATAACTGCGGTTGTGCTTTTTGGTTTAATTTATGCCTCTTCGGGAACATTTGCTTCTTCTATCAGTTTGGCAGACAGCAGGGCTGTATTTTTGAATTCTTTCTTAAACAAAGCTAGTGATAAAAGCAATAACGAGGATTTGTTTTTTAGGCAAGGAGATAAGATTGCTCTGGAAACTCCCGACCTAAAAATTGCTCAAGATAATACCCTATTTGGAATTGCCACAACATCAATTGTTTCTGCAAAAGTTTTGGGAGATACTTTTGGGTCTAACCAAACAAATAAAAAAGATATTGCAAATTATGTTGTGCAACCGGGCGATACATTGCAATCAATTGCCGATGCCAATAACATTTCTGTAAGCACCTTACTTTGGGCAAACGACCTCGCTACGGGTACATCTCTAAAGGTTGGACAAGATTTGAATATTCTGCCAACAAACGGAGTTTTGCACGTTGTAAAGTCGGGAGATACGGTTGGCGCAATTGCCTCAAAATATAAAGCAAAGTCAGAAGACGTTATTGCTTTTAACGATTTGGCAAACCAAGACGACATCTATATTGGAGATATTTTGGTTGTTCCGGGAGGAGCATTGCCCAAAAAGTCATCTCCAATTTTTAATAATCAAGTGCCTTTGGCAGATAACTACTTTATATTCCCGGCACAAGGACAAATTGCTCAATTGCTTCACTATTACAATGGCATTGACCTTGCAAACAAATGCGGGACTCCTATATATGCGGCTGCTGCCGGAGTTGTACAAAGGGCAGTTGGAAATGGGCAATATAACCAGGGTATGGGAAACCACATTACAATTTTGCACGGCAATGGGACAGTTACCTATTATGGCCACTTAATGACATTGATGGTAAAAACAGGAGATAGGGTTGAGGTTGGACAAAATATTGCTTTAATGGGAGGACAGCCGGGAATGGCCGGGGCGGGAAAGTCTACCGGATGCCACGTGCACTTTCAGGTTATTGGAGCAAAAAATCCTTTGGCAAAGTATCCAATGGGAACAAATATAAGCTACAAATAATATCGCTCGAAAATTATTTGCTTCGCTTACCAATTAAAAACCGCCCTTCTCGGGCGGTTTTTGTTTTATTATTTATTATGTGTCATGCAGAATCTTGCTTCTGGCGCAGCCATGAGTCTTTCTTTTTCTATTTCTTTGCCACATTTTTCGCAAACGCCATAGTTTCCATTTTCAATTTTTTCTAAGGCGGTATTCACGTCTTTTAGTTTTAGTTCCAAGCTATGTTCCACAGAAAGCTTGTTGTCATATTCTTGAGCATCGTCTGCAGCTTCATCCTTGTCGCCATCTTCTCTGGTTGGGTATTTTGTATCCCAATTATGTTTTGAATGTGGATCTTGCGAGGCAAAGCTTTCCAATTCCTTAATAATAGAAGATTTTTGAGCTTCCAATTTTTCTTTCAATTCATTTGTTATTTTTTGGTCCATAACTTTAATTTACTAGTATTTTTATGTATTACTTTTTTGCTGTTGCTGCCCAATATTTTTATTTGTTCCTTGATCAACCTCCTGCAAAAACTTTTTTCTCTGTTCTTCTTCTGCAGATTCTGTTTTGGCAAGTTTATCCTTTAAGGCTTCCGGCACCTTGCTTAGGATGCCTTTTTGTTGGGCCTGCGCTCTGCCAGAATATTGCGCGCGTTGAATTTGTTCATTCTTTTCTGCTTGGGCTTTTTCCAGCAACTCCCGCCTTGCCTTTTGGTCTGCAGCCTCTCCCCTTCTTCTTTCTTCAATTCTTGCTATAACACCAGAATATATCTCTCTTAAGGATTTGTCTATACCTAACATCTTATCCCTTAAATTATTTTTTTCAACTACCAGCTGTCCAGAGCTTTGGTCAAATATTTTTATTTTGGCTTCATAATCTTGAATTTGTTTTTCAACTTCCCATCTTTTCTTCTCTATGTCCTGAATTCCTTTATCTAGATCCCATTTTCTTTCGCTCAGACTTTTTCTTTCACTTGGTATCGCAGAGGTTTGTTCTTTTTGCGCTATTAATTTTTGTTCGTCTTCCAGTTTTTTTTCTTGTTCCACAATAGAATTAAGTCTTGTTTGCCAGTTTCCAATTTCAAGCAGTGTCTTATTTTTTTCCATCTTTAATGCAGGATCTTTTTTTTCATCTATATCTTTTATTTGTGTTGCAAGATTAAATCTTTGAGACTCAAATAAAAATATCTGCTGGCGTTCTTGCTCTGTTGCGTAGGTTTTTAGGTCTTTTTCGGCGTTATATTCTTGGTTTTCATTTGCCAGCAACACCTCTTCTCTGCCGGCTTTCTCCACACCAGCCCTTGCTCTTTCTGCTTCTTCCATTTTTTTCTTTTGCTGGAGCTGCTGTTCTTCTAAAGTTTTTATTGTGGCAATTTTGTTTCTTTCTTTAATAGAATCAGCCTCTCTTAACCTTAAGAGGTCCTTTCTCATTGTTCTGATTTCCGCCCTTTTTAAAAACTCCTGGGCTTGTTGTTCTTCTGCTTGTGTCGCCATATTCTTATTTTAGCTTTTATTTCGTAAATGTAAAAGTAGAAAGAAGCTGGTTTAATTTTTGCGGATAAGTTGTTTCATTATATAAAATACAATCTTCGTATGCCTTCTCTCCTATGGTTCCGTAGACTCCGCAGTTAGTCAATCTTGTAACCAGTTGTATAACAAAGCACTTTTGATTTTTAATAGTTGTGTAATAATTATAGAAATACATACTACCCATTGCTCCTTCCCCTGTTTTGTATAAACAGAAATTAGTGCCATTTATGGTTGTTTTCTCTCCTTTGGGAAAATATTGAATATTGTTTTGAATTGCACTTGAGTCTCCACCCTCTGCTATTTGTTCATTTGCCACAATATTATTGATATTTGGGCATTGATCAGGAAAAACATTGTAATTACAATCCCCAACCAAAGTTTTTGGTTCCCAATAAAAAAACTCAGACGGATATTTAAATTCAAAACCATATTGAGTGTTTGTATAAGTTTTCCAATTTGCAACTTGGTCGGGGCAGGGCGCAAATTCGCATTTTGGTCCGATACGTCCTACAGATGAGCCATCCGGGCAAAGTTTTGCCTCCATCGTGCAGGCAACAGGAGCCGTCTGTTTGTTAGAAAAATATTTATACGTAAAATATCCTCCTGCCAAAATAATAGCGACTAATATTAAAATTAAAAAATACTTTAAAAATTTGTTTTGCATAGGTCTAGTTTATTTCGTTTTGTAATAAGCCGTCCGTAAGAGCATAGTTTTTTAATTCTTCAAAAGTTAGAACAATTGGTATATTTGGTTCGCATGCTTTCACTACATGAGGGAAACCAAAGTCATAGAAAAATTCCATACCCGTTGAGATTATTTTAAAACTTGCCAAATCTTTTTCTGTGACTTTGCCATAATCTGGGTTATATGTTTTTCCAAATTCAAATTGGTCAAGTATCGAAGATGTGCACGCGTCTTCCTTTAATGCGTCGGTTATGGTGTTTTGTAATTTTATGTTAAGGGCATTGACTAGTAAGGGGTTTTTGTTTGAGTCTATAATATCTTTTATATCAATTATGTCTCCAGTTTTGATGTTTATATTTTTTACAAAATTAATTTCGTCTGGGTATGCTCCATATGTTTCAATCCAAAAGGATAAACTAATAATATTATTTTTGTCATAGGTTGAGAAAAAACCCATAGAGCCTATTCCACTATATTCTGTTGCGTCAAAACTGCTAAATGCTTCGCCGTAATATTTTTTAAGATTTGTGTCAAAATCTAAAAGTTTATTAATTTTGTTATAAATATTTTGGTCTGAAATATTTTTGATTTCTGGCCAATCCAATGTTTTTATATTTCTTCCCAAGCCTGGTTTTTCTATAACAAATTCCGCATGTTTACTCCCAATGTGTTCGCTGTAGTCTTTTCCTTTTGTCCAATTCATTTCAATGGCGCGTGGATGCATTTCTATGACCTGGGTTTTAAAATTGTAAAAATAATCCAACTCAACAGAATCCTCAATTACAAAAAATGATATTTTGTTATCGGAAAATTTTATTGTATCTCCAATGTGTTTGCCCAACATGTAATCTTTTTCTGGGATGGAATAAACTTTGATTAGTTGTTCAATATTATTTTTGCCATTGGTAAATATCGCCTCTTGACCCTCACCGCTAAATTGATTTAAATAACTTTTAACAACTAATAATTTCCCGTCTAAAAACCACACAGCGTCTTTTTTAGGATTGGTAAACCAAATGTTTTTACCTTTTAAGATATCT
>Ga0172379_10005805_pt1 | contig 17017 bp, 15 predicted proteins | sample GrowelOW334metaG_FD_119756 | JGI IMG/M metagenome (GOLD analysis project Ga0172379, IMG submission 119756) | Groundwater microbial communities from an aquifer near a municipal landfill in Southern Ontario, Canada - Groundwater well OW334 metaG | ecosystem: Environmental > Aquatic > Deep... | reverse complement strand
GCCAAATGATACAAGTTTTAGATAATGCGGAACTGCTGGGGGATCAGGCGGTAAGCGGGAAAAACAAACATCAAGAGGCTATCCCTGTCAAGAAATAGCCTCTTGATGTTTTATCGTTTCATACTGGCATATATTCAGAAGCCAAATATACCTCGCAGACGATCTTTCACTCCATCTTTGGATTTTACAGAACCGGAACCCGAGTCTTCGTCCGCAGTTCGGGAACCGTTTGGATCTTCACTCTGAGGCATGGATTTTTGTCTGCTTTTTGGTGAGGACGTATCTTTTTTGCTACTATCATCACTTGCCATCAATGTGGTCATGCCGGTTGATTTGAGACGAACCTTGACCGACCACTTGGGGTTCCACGACTGCCTGGGATCCTTCGGCTTGGGCGGATAAATCAGATCCAACTCTTCGCCATAGGCGATGAACTGTAACATGGCCCCCTGCGCACCTTTGAAGATGGGAGGTACGGTACAGGTTGTGCGGGAGGCGTCCATCACCACCTTTTCCTTTATAAAACGATTCACATCACCGGGTGTCAGATAATCCTGCAGCGCAAAACCGATCTCGGGTACCTCACTGGCAGACCAGAAGATTGAGTCACCGGATTGCTGGTCATGCCCCATGGCGGCGGCAAAATATCCGATTGCCGTGGGAATAGGCTGCCATACCACCTTCATGGCACCGGACTGAGTCGCCTGGATCGGTAAAAACTCCACCGGTTCCATGAATTCACGTTTCTTATCCAGCACAAACGAAATGTCCGGCAGATAATTTCCTTTAACAAGATGGCTCCCAACCAGCGAACTGTCCTTGGGAACATCAGTCCGTTCTTCGCTATTGGGCCATTCTCCATATATCCAGTCTTTATGGGCAGAGGGCGGAACCTGGCGCGCCGGTGATCTGCCGGCAAAGGCCTTGCCAAAATCAGCAGGGCTCATCTTAGCAGTGTCAATCACCTTGGGCTGGCCTTTGCCCACGGTCTCACCACAACCCCAGTAAATCAGCATACGAACCTTCGGTTTTTCAAACTTCTCCGGTTTTTCCCTCTCACTTGGCATAGATTCACGCTTTTCCACCTGTGGCGTCACCAGAGGCAGTGACACTCCCATATTCTGGCCGGGAGGAATCACGTGAGATGCCTGAGGCTTGTCGGCCGCCGCCTGCGGTGATTCGACCTGCAGGAGCAACTCGCGACGCGGTCCAAAACCCATTTTTCCGCCCAACAAAGCGGCCATGCCGGACATCTGCTTCGACATCCCGGGGATACTCTGATTGATTGTGGCAACACTTATCCAGTAATGGGGATAGGGCTTGATTTTCTCGGCTGCATGGCCGGGTATCGCCATGAGCAACAACAAAAAGCATGGTGCCACAAGACTTACTATCCTGAAACCTCTCACAATTCCTCCTTCAAATGAGTGTTGGGCACTCCCATCGTTATATGCCGATGTTCCGTCTGCTAAATGCTACCATAGTTCGTTTCATCGTTCGGAACGCTTTCTGATATCGAAATATACCAGATCCCGCACTTTATCAAACATAATTTTGCCTGGCAGCCTATGCGCCGCATAGAAACTGGATAGAGAATTCTTATAATCATGCTGGCCTTCATCATCTACAGGGATGTACCTGTCAGGCCGAGGGTGGAAGGGGGGTATTTTTGTAAAGTGGTGAGAGGATGGGAAGAGAATCGCCGGGCAAACAAAAAGGGGTTAGCGATAACTCGCTAACCCCGTGATTTTATTGGTCGGGGCGAGAGGATTTGAACCTCCGACCCTCTGAACCCCATTCAGATACGCTACCAAGCTGCGCTACGCCCCGACCCTTATCTAAAACGAGGTGATCTTCTACCATCATGCGCAATACCTGTCAAGTTAAACAAAACCCATCGCCATGAAAAAAGGTGCCAAAAAAAGTCTTGCAATCCTGCCCCATAGTCCCATATTATGGCACCCATGTTACCAGTAAAAGAACTTTTCCGAAATAACCTTATCGGGATCATCAGCCTGCTCGCGCTGCTGTTGTTTATGAATCCCTTTCCTTCTCATGCCGATATCTATAAATATGTCGACAAAAACGGGACAATTCATCTCACCAATATTACCACCAACCCACAAGTAAATTATGTGCTGGTTTACCGGGAAAAAAGGATATTGTTCAATATAAAGGCGAACGATGTGGCAAAATATGATCACATTATAAATCGAACCGCGGAGAAGTATAATGTTGACCCCGCCCTGGTAAAGGCCGTTATCAAGACCGAGTCTAACTTCAACCATCGGGCCGTGTCGCCGAAAGGAGCCCGGGGCCTGATGCAGCTCATGCCTTCAACTGCCTATGCCCTCCAGGTTCCGGATTCCTTTCAACCGGATAACAATGTCGAAGGGGGCGTCAAATATCTACGATATTTGATTGCATTATTCAAAAACGATCTCTCCCTGGCCCTGGCGGCTTACAACGCAGGCGAGAACGCCGTTATTAAACATCGCGGTATTCCCCCTTACCGGGAGACTCAGAACTATGTTCAGAGAGTCCTCAGCCAGTATCACCAGTATCGCCAACAGTAATTTATCCAATATAAAAATACCCTTTCAGCTGCTCAAATCGTTTTTCCTTGATCCCCTTGATGTCCATCAGGCTTTCCAAATCACTTATTCTACCGCCTGACGACTGGCGAAGATCAAGAATCTGCCGGGCTGTGCTTTCACCAATACCAGGAATCAGAAGTAGGTCTTCAAAGGTGGCCTGATTGATATCGATCGGCATATTCAAGGCTAGGCGTGTCGCCGACTTCATCTTTTCCTGCGTAACTTGGCCGCTGTCATGTATCCGCATGGTTGTACCGGTTTTCAGCGGGTGGAAAAGATTGGGACCGATCGGGTTTGAATATTCGACCCCGGCCATGTTCAGAAACTGCAGGAAGGTTGTCCTTTCAGGAAGATAATAGACGCCGGAGGGACCGGTTTCCCCCGTTATTTCTATGACGACGGGGCCGCTCCGGATGTTTCCCCAGGGCAGGTTCACATCCGGAGGGCGATTCCGAAACCAGGCAGATCCCGCCGCATACATTACCACGGCAAGAGCAAGGAAAAGCATCAAGCCATTGATCTGCCTTTCTTTCAGGGTCATCGATCAGGATTTCTGCTTTTCCAGTTCAAAGGCGTCATGAAGGACCATCACCGCCAACTCCGTGTATTTTGCCTTCACGACGCAGGAAATCTTTATTTCCGAAGTGCTGATCATCTCGATATTGATGCCTTCCTTGGCCAGGGTCGTGAACATCTTGGCGGCAACCCCGGAGTGGCTGATCATTCCTACACCAATGATGGAAATCTTGGCCACACTGTCATCGATCTCCACCCGGGCGGCGCCGATATCTTTTGCCGCTTCCTGAACGAGGACCGAGGCCTGCTTCACATCCTTTCGGGAAACAGTAAAGGTCAGATCCGTCAAGCTATCGACGCTGGCATTCTGAATAATCATGTCCACCATGATGTTATGTTCCGCAAGGGGCGTAAACAGGCGCGCGGCAATCCCCGGCCTGTCCGGTACATTGACGACGGTAATTTTTGCCTGATCCCGGTCATAGGTTACGCCGGACACCACTTCTCTTTCCATATCCTTATCCTCCTTTGTCACCAGAGTCCCGCCTGCGTCTGAAAAAGAAGATTTGACGTAAACAGGGACATCGAATTTTTTCGCCATTTCCACGGACCGGGGCTGCAGCACCTTGGCCCCTGCCCTTGCCATCTCCAGCATTTCATCATACGATATTCTATCAAGCCGTCGTGCTTTGTCATATATATTCGGGTCCGTCGTATAGACTCCATCCACATCCGTATAGATTTCGCAGACGTCCGCTTTCAGGGCCGCCGCAAGGGCAACGGCGCTGGTATCGGAGCCGCCCCGGCCTAAGGTCGTAATATTATTTTCTTCATCGACGCCCTGAAACCCCGCCACCACAATAATGGACCCCTTTTTCAGCTCTTCCCGGATCTTCCTCGTGTCGATCTTGACAATGCGCGCCTTCTTAAAAGCCTGGTCCGTATTGATTTTTACCTGGTGCCCGAGAAAAGAACGGGCTCGATAACCCAGGCGGTTGAGTACCATGGCTAAGAGGGTCACGGTTACCTGTTCCCCCGTGGAAATCAGGGCGTCGTATTCCCGGGGATCGGGGTCCGCCGCCGCCTGTTGGGCTAGATTGATGAGACGGTCCGTCTCACCGGCCATGGCCGAAAGGACAACGACCACGTCATTGCCTGCTTCTTTTTCTTTGATGACCCGTCGGGCGACATTCCCGATCCGCTCCAGATCTGCCACGGACGTCCCACCGTATTTCTGTACCACAAGACCCATTTGTCAGAATCCTCCCTTTATCAAAAGGTTTTTGATGATATTAATTGTTTCCTCTTTTCCAGTCATGATCAATTCCCGTTTATGTTCATTTAGATATTTAAGGTTTATGAATAAAACCCCTTCCGGCAGAATATCTCTGATTCTTTCCGCCCATTCGATGACCACTACGCCATCCCCGTAAAAATAGTCCTCATAACCCATGTCCTCGAGATCTTTCGATCCCTCCAGACGGTAGATGTCAAAATGGTAAAGAACAAATCGTCCGGGGTATTCATTGATCAGGGTGAAAGTCGGACTCGTGATCGGATAAGCTGCGGGCACTTCCAAGCCGGTGGCAATACCCTGGGCCAAGCACGTCTTCCCTGTGCCAAGATCACCGATGAGGGCAATGATGTCGCCCTTCCCCGCTCTGGCCCCGATTATCGCTCCGATCCGAAAGGTATCTTCACTGCTGTCGGATTGAACCTTTATCTGCATAAGCAACCGATTATTTTTCCAGTACGACCATGGCCATGGCATGACGCCGTGTGTGCGTCAGACTGAGATGGGCGCCTTTAATTGCCTGTTTTTCCGTTAATATACGGGCTTTATCCGCAAAGATCAGGGAAGGAACTCCCTTGTCGCTCCGGGACACCCAGATCTCCTTCAAACCGACACCCATGCCCAAACCGATCCCGAGCGCCTTCAAACAGGCCTCCTTGGCGGCGAACCTGGCGGCATAATGCATGGCAGGAAGTACATGTTTCCTGCAATAGCTGATTTCTTCATCGGCAAATACCTTCTGGACAAACCTGTCCCCCCATCGCTCGATCATTTTGTCAATACGATCAATCTCCACCAGATCAACGCCCATACCGGAGATCATCAGCCCTTCCCATTGATGGCGTCGGCAACCGCCGCCACCTTTTTCATGGCTCCCACATCATGGACCCGGACAAGATGCGCTCCGTTTAAAATCGCCGCCGTAACTGCCGCTGCCGTTCCCTCGACACGCTCTTCCGGCGCTCCACCAGTGAGCCGGCCGATGAAAGCTTTGCGTGACGGGCCAACGAGAACGGGGACGCCCAAGACCCGGCATTCATGCAAATCCCGTAGAATTTTAAAGTTATCTTTGGCGGACTTGCCAAATCCCAGACCGGGATCAACCACAATCTGCCGCTCCTCGATGCCCTCCTTTTGAGCGACGACAATCCTCTCCTCAAGAAAACAGAGAATTTCCCCCCATAGGGATGCATAGGTCAGATCCCCTGTCTGCATATCCATGGGGGTCCTGCGCATGTGCATGAGCACAACCGCGGCACCGGTCCCGGCTACAACCGCCGGCATTTGCTCGTCAAAGCTCATGGAACTGATGTCATTGACAATTTCGGCACCCGCATCGAGTGCTGCCCGGGCGACAGCGGCCTTGGTCGTATCTATGGAAAGGGGCGTATCAACCTGCATGGCAACAGCTTCAATCACCGGTACAATCCTTGCCAATTCTTCCTCAGGAGATACCGGCAAGGCGCCGGGCCGCGATGATTCTCCGCCAAAATCAAGGATATCGGCGCCGTCATCTACAAGTCGCAGGGCATGGGTAATTGCCTTATCCGTGGCCAGATAGCGACCGCCATCTGAAAATGAATCAGGGGTCACATTGACAATGCCCATAATGAGAGTTCTTTCCCCCAACGTTATATCTCGCCGGGCGGTCTTCAGGACATGGGATTGTTTATCGATGTTTTCAAGGAACCTCGCCACTGATAACGCCAGCAGGGACAATCCGAAAGGCTGACGGGTAATTTTTTCGGCAAATCGTCTCAGTTGTTTTTGTGTCCCCATGAGGATCACGTCCGTAGCGGGAATACTACAGGCCACGGTCCCCCTGGCAACGGCAGCATCTCCTCCTACGGCTAGCATTTCCTGTTTGATGATGTTGGCAGCCCGGCACGACACCCTCTCCATCCGGATGTTGAGGTGTCGCATCTTGGGCAGCATCGCCTCGATCCCGCAGGCGTCAACCTTGATTTTATCCAGGACGGCAAGGGCTGCGGAAGGAGAATCGATCTGTAGGTCTCTTAAGAACCACATACCCCATCCCGATCAGGCCGTAGTGTCTTCCGGCTTGATCTCAGTTGCTGTCAGGACGACAATTTCCTTTATTTCAGCAGGATCAGTTATTTCTGGCTTGGCCTCAGTTACCGTTGTCAGACCGATAATTTCATCGATTTCGGCCGTATTAAGGACCTCCTTCTCCAGCAGTTCCTCGGCAAGACGATTGAGGATGTCGATATGTTCAGTCAACAGACTCTTCGCCTTCTCATATCCATCCGATACGATCCGGGAAACCTCAACGTCGATCTTCCGGGCCGTATCTTCGCTGTAATCCTTGTGGGTCGCAAATTCCCGGCCCAGAAATATAGCCTCTTCCTTCTTGCCATAGCTCAAGGGCCCCATCGTTTCGCTCATTCCCCATTCACAAACCATTTTGCGCGCCAAAGCGGTGGCCCGTTCGATGTCATTGCCCGCCCCCGTCGTGAATTCCTTCAGAATGATTTCCTCCGCCGCCCGGCCACCTAAGAGAATGACAATGTTGTTAAGGAGGAAAGTCCGCGGATAAGTATGTTTTTCATCAATGGGCAACTGCTGGGTCAGGCCAAGGGCTCGCCCCCGGGGAATGATCGTCACCTTGTGAATGGGGTCCGTCCCGGGCATGAGTCTCGCGACCAGGGTGTGACCGGCTTCGTGAAAGGCCGTGTTGCGCTTTTCCTCGTCGCTGATCACCATGCTCTTGCGTTCCGCTCCCATAAGGATCTTGTCCTTGGCGAATTCAAAATCAGCCATGCCCACTTTGTCTTTATTCATACGCGCCGCGTAAAGGGCCGCTTCGTTGATAATGTTCTCGATATCCGCTCCGGAGAAACCGGGCGTCCCCCGGGCAATCACCTGAAAATTAACATCACCGTCGAGAGGAACCTTCCGGGCATGGACGTCGAAAATCTTTTCCCTGCCCTTGACGTCCGGCAAGGGCACCACAACCTGACGATCAAAGCGCCCTGGTCTGAGCAGAGCCGGATCGAGAACATCGGGCCGGTTGGTAGCCGAGACCAGAATAACACCCTCGTTGGATTCGAAACCATCCATCTCCACAAGGAGCTGATTGAGGGTCTGCTCCCGTTCGTCATGGCCGCCGCCGAGACCGGCGCCACGTTGCCGCCCGACCGCATCGATCTCGTCAATAAAGATAATGCAGGGAGCGTGTTTCTTGGCCTGGGTAAAGAGATCCCGGACGCGGGAGGCCCCGACGCCCACAAACATCTCGACAAAATCGGAACCGCTGATCGACAGAAAAGGAACATCCGCTTCCCCGGCAATCGCACGGGCCAGCAGGGTCTTCCCTGTTCCTGGCGCCCCAACCAGCAATAACCCCTTGGGAATGCGACCGCCAAGACGGGAAAACTTCTTGGGATCACGCAAAAAATCAATTACTTCCTGTAGTTCCGCTTTGGCTTCGTCGATCCCCGCTACATCTTCAAAGGTGACCTTGTTTGTCTTGTCGGTCATGAGGCGGGCCCGGCTCTTCCCAAAGGCCATGGCCTTACCGCCGCCGCCCTGCATCTGGCGCATGAAAAATATCCAGACGCCGATCAGCAGCAGCATCGGAAACCAGGAGATCAGAATGGTCATATACCAGGGGGAATCTTCGACAGGTTTCGCGGAAATCCGCACATTCTTTTCCTTGAGAGTGCCGATCAGGTTGGTGTCTTTCGGCATGAAGGTTTTGAAGCTTTTGTTATCGGCAAGCTTGCCGGTGACGTTTTCGCCCTGAATGGTAACTTCTTTTACCTGCCCCTTGTCAACATAAGCAACAAAATCGCTATAAATAACGCTTTCCTGTTGTCCTTTCGGCTGAGTAAACAGATGGTACAGCATGACAAATACCAGGCTGATTACCAACCAGAGGGCAATATTTTTTTGTAGTGGATTCAATAGGATCTCTCCTCAGTATAAAATTCGCCTCAATGGCGATGCCTCCCCTTACAATAACCTTTCCCGGATTTCAATGGATTTCTCTGGGGCTTGATCATATATCACCTTCAAGACCCGTCTGGTCCCGGCGGTGATCCGGACCGATTCATTCAGGCATGACCCGGCAATCCACAGGATACAGTCGGCGCCAGCCAACAGGGGGATACGATGTCTGTCGTCACGGGAGACCTTTTTATCGATAAAGATGGCCTTCACCTTTTTTGTCCCCTCCATGCCAAGGGGACGCATCCGGTCGCCGGGCTGGATGCTTCTGATTTTCAGGGGAAAGGTTAAGCGCTCATAATCCAGATAAACCTGACCCGCTTTCTGTCTTCCCGGCGCACATTCTCGCATAACCTCTTCTTTTTCCATTATTAATTTAATCACTTCCTGATAACCGGCGTCGATCACACTGAATTCAAAAATCATCTTCGCTTCGGGGACATTAATTCTCCCCGGCACGGCGACGGGATAACAATAATTGACGCCCTGCCCGCCCCTTTCCCGGCGGGACAGGAGCAGACGCCCGTAGTCCCTTTTTGCCTCGACAGCAAAGGGAAGATGGAGACGACCGGAAGGTTTCCCCAAAAATGCCAGATCGAGAACCGCCTGAATATGGGAGTAAAACACCCCCTTCTCATCCGGGGAAAATCGCTCCAGGAGAACCTTGATGATGCGGCGCGCCAGGGCTTCATGCAATGCCCGCAGCTTCGAAATATCCAGACATACGCTATCTTTTGAGTCTGAGATCTTCCAACCCGAGAGGATCCGGTGCACCTGGTCCTGCATGAAATCATCTTCACGGCCGATGATTTCCGCCGTCCTGGCCAGGGTCCTTTCAATGCCGGTTTTGTATTGACTCTCCAGAAGCGGCAGCAGTTGATGGCGGATCCGATTCCGCAAATATTTCGGGTCCTCATTAGAATGGTCAACCGCGAAGGACAGGCTCTCTCCTGCCAGGAACTCCCTAATCTCACTGCGACTGGTGTGAAGGAGCGGACGGATGTAGCACCGATCCCGTATCGGAGTCATCCCTTTGAGCCCTTCCGGACCGCTGCCCCGGAGCAGATTCATGAGCACGGTCTCCGCCTGATCATGGAGGTGATGACCCAGGGCGATACGGTCCGCATTGACGCGGTCCGCCGCCTGATCAAGAAATGAATAGCGGACCTCTCTTGCCATATCTTCAACGGATTTCCCCTGTGATCGGCTCAGCTCAAGAATATCGGCCCGCGCAGATTCCATTTGCAGCTCCATCGACAAGCACAGCTCCCGCACAAACTGCTCTTCATCGTCCGCTTCCGGCCGGAGACCGTGATTGAGGTGGGCCACAACAAGGCTGACGCCAAGTTCCGGGGCAAGTTTATGGAGGATCGCCAATAGGGCGACAGAATCCGGCCCGCCGGAGACGGCGACCAGCACCCGGCCGCCGGACCGGATCATGTGATACTTTTCAATCACCTTCTTTACTTTGCCAAGCATGGATGACCTCAGCTAAAAAGCTCCCTAATCTCCAGCAGGCTTTCACAGCTATAATCCGGCTGTAGTTTCAAAAGGTTATCCCGGGGCGCCAGACCGTTTAGGCAGGCACAACTCCACACCCCGGCGTTTTTGGCAAGGAGGATATCGTTGGGACCATCCCCGATCATCACCGTCTGTTCACGAGGAATACAAAAGCTCTTCAAGTAAGGATCGACAAGCCGTGGGTCCGGCTTCTTGTAGGGCATGACGTCGCCGCCGACAATATCTTCAAAGAACGGGGCGATACCGAGACCATGAACGATTCTGACCGCAAAGTCCTGGCGTTTGTTGGTGATGACGACTTTCCGCTTGGCGCTGAAATAATCGAGGCATTCCCTGACGCCGGGATAGAGAACGGTCTGATCCAGCAGGTGATCCCCGTAATACTCCCGGAATATTTTCATAGCCTGGGCGTTTGATTCCTGATTTTCCCCGCCGAGGGAACGCTTGATTAGTTCCTCCACCCCATCGCCGACGAAGCTGATGATGCGTTTATGATCCAGGGCGGCAAGTCCGAGGGCTTTCAGCGTATAATTTACCGCCGCGACAAGATCCCGACCCGAGGCGGCAAGGGTGCCGTCGAGGTCGAATATCAAAAACTCAACTTTAATCATAGTTTATAAGACTCACACAAAATTGTTCTTGACTGGTATATAAAAGTCGGGCTTGAATGACAAGCAAATCAACGCAACTAAAAAAAGAATTTAATTTAATAAGGAGAACAAGGATGAAAAGAAGTACATGGATGAAAGGTGGGGTGATTTTAGTTATTGCCCTGTTTATGGCGGTATTTGTTCTGGAACTCGACGCCTATGCCCGTGTCGGCGGCAGCCGATCCTTCGGAAGCCGGGGGTCGCGATCGTCGTATAGTCCCTCCAGTCCGTCGGCAAGTCAACCGGCCAGTCCTTCCCGAAATCTGACGAGTCCGGCGCCGGCAGCGCCACAGGCTCAAAGGGGAGGTTTTCTACGAACCCTCGGCGCCGGGATGGCCGGTGGTCTTCTGGGCGGGATGCTCTTCAGCAGCCTGGGTTTCGGTGGTCAAGGCGGCATGGGCGGCGGTGGTATCGGTCTTTTCGAGATTATTCTGCTCGGCGGCCTATTGTACGGTATCTACTGGTTCATTAAGAGGCGCAAACAGAATGCAGCAGCCACGACGGCGTCTCCCGCTTACTACCAGGCATCCGGTCCCAAACCTGTGTCCCCCGGATACGCCCAACCATCCTATGCAACTCCTCAGGATGCCGTTGAAGATGATCGCCGCCAGGGCATCGGTTACATCAAACAGATGGACCCCAACTTCAACGAGGACAAGTTCAACGATCTTTGTATGGATATCTTCTTCAAGATCCAGGGTGCTTGGGCAAATCGCGATATGTCGCCCAGCCGTAGCCTGATGACGGATGAGATGTACCGCATCATGCAGGATGATGCAGAAAGGATGAAGCGGGAAGGAAAGTTCAACAAACTTGAAAACATCGCCGTCCGCACCGTGGAGATCTCCGAGGCATGGCAGGAGCAGGGTAAGGATTTCATTACCGTTCGTTTCCTGGCCAATCTCCTCGATTACACCGTCTCCGAAAGTGGCGAACTGCTCTCGGGAAGTAAAACCGACCCCGTCAAATTTGAAGAATACTGGACCGTCGTCCGCCCCGTAGGAAACAATCCCTGGCAATTATCGGGGATCAATCAGACAGAATAGAAAGTTAAATGACGAACAAAAAGAAAAAGGACCGCCTCAGTATCATCGGCTTGGGCAAAGTGGGCACAGCGATGGGATATCTCCTCAAAAAAGCCGGTTATCCCATTGCCGCCATTGCCGACAGGTTTCCCGAAGCCCTCGTGCAGGCCTATCCCTTCACGGGCGGGCGGATGTGCAAAACAGACGCCGAGGCAGCAGGCGACGCGGACGCCGTTTTGATCGCCACGACCGACGATCTCATTGCCATCGCCTGTCGGGAAATTGCCGCTGCAGGAGCCATCCGGCCCGGGCAGAAGGTCGTCCACTTCAGCGGCGCCGGTTCCCTTGAACTTTTAAGCGCCGCCAAGGAGGCCGGGGCCTTTATTGCCAGTATTCATCCCATCCAGTCTTTCGCCGATGTAGAAGGAGCCATACAAAACATCCCCGGCAGCACCTTCGGGATCACCGCCGACCCAGAAATCCGCGAGTGGGCTGTGGATTTTGTCCTCGCTCTGGAAGGAATACCTTTTTTCATCCCCGACGCCGACAAGCCCTTATACCACGCCGCCGCCTGCATCGCCTCAAATTACTTGACCACGCTCCTCTATATGGTCGAGGAGATCTATCTTAGCCTCGGACTGAACCGCAAGGAGGCCATCCGCGCCTTCTGGCCCCTGGTCCGAGGGACCTTGAAAAACATTGAATCCCGGGGGTCCGTCCAGGCCTTAACGGGACCAATTGCCCGGGGAGATATCGGGACGGTAGAAAAGCATATCCTTGCCTTTCAGGATAAACTGCCTGAATTTCTCCACGCCTACCAGGCCCTCGGCTTGGTCACGACGGAACTGGGACTGAAAAAACAAAGTTTAACGGACGAAAAGGCAACCATGATCAAAAAACATCTTAAAGGAGGAAAATCATGAGCACACAGGTACAAATCACCAGGGTGACTACCGCCAAGATCCGGGACATGAAGAAAAAAGGGGAAAAGATAACCATGCTAACCGCCTATGACTACCCGACGGCAGTAGCAATGGATTCCGTGGGCGTGGATATTTTCCTGGTCGGGGATTCCCTCGGCATGGTCGTCCTCGGCTATGACAGCACCCTCCCCGTCACGATGGAAGACATGCTCCATCACACCAAGGCCGTCGCCCGGGGAACCCAGCAGGCCATGGTCATCGGCGATATGCCCTTTATGTCCTACCAGGTCTCTCCTGAGGAAGGAGTCCGCAACGCCGGACGATTTCTCCAGGAAGCGGGGGCCCAGGCCGTAAAACTCGAAGGGGGCAGAGAAGTTGCCGAAGTAACCCGCCGCATCGCCGCCGCCGGGATTCCCGTTATGGCCCATATCGGCCTGACCCCCCAGTCGGTCCACCAGTTGGGGGGATACAAGGTCCAAGGCAAGGGGGATAAAGCGGGGCAACGCCTCATTGAAGACGCCAAAATTCTTGCAGAGGCGGGGGCCTTCGCCATTGTCCTCGAATGCGTCCCCAAAGGCCTGGCCAAGGAGATCACCGCCTCCCTCCAGATCCCCACCATCGGCATCGGCGCCGGCGTCGACTGCGACGGCCAGGTACTGGTCGTCCACGACATGCTGGGACTATTTGAGCGGTTCACACCGAAATTCGTCAAGAAATACGCGAAGATGAACGATCACATCCGGGAAGCGGTGAAGACCTATTGCGATGAAGTGCGTAGCGGCGCCTTCCCCGACGACGCCCACTCGTTCCTGTAAACAATCATTGTCTGATAGATAGCTGCCCCCTCCCTCGCCCCCTGGCGAGGGAGGATTGATGCTGCAAACCAAAGTTTACGCTACCGGCAGTGACATCATATTCACTATTTCCAACTTGGTAAGGGGAAGATATATATTAGTGTCTGTACTTTGATAATGCTTGATAATGCGGTAAGCCAGAGCCAGACCTCGACCATTACCATCCGTTGTTATGGTAAAGAAAGGTTCAAATATTTTTTCCTGTATCTGCTTATCAACACATATATACGTGCCTATGCCCGCAAGGGGAATAAAAGTGAATGCCCCCACGGTAGTTTCGTCGCTTTTGAGCAGCGCTTCAATTCCAAAATTGACCCGATTGAGAGTCAGTGAGAACTGGTTGCAACCGGGTATTGCATTTCTGACAAGATGACTCAAGGCTTCCTTCATAAGGGCCATGTCTTTCATAATCTTCAGGTTTTTTTCCACGAGCGTTACTGTTACATCATTATCCTCGCCAATGTGCGGTGGCAAGGCGCCCTGCACCGTTTTCATAACCTCATCGATATCTACCTCTCTCAATCTGCTCCTCCCATTATCAGCGAGGGTGGGAAGTATTTTAATCTGGGGTTGTTTTTGAAAACTCCTTTGCATTTTACACCTCCGAAGCTTTATACGTATATATAAGACTATGTATTTATTCTTCTTATTTCTCGTCTATCAAGGAACTTGATATATAACGGGAATAAAAGAAGCCCAAACGGGAGGACAATCATTAAGATGACAATCCCATAGAGAGTCAATTGTTTCATATGTGGCCTAAGCTGGGATATTCCGACTATGGTCCGTTTAGGCCTTATGTTTCCTAGTTTAATCAACAGTAGCAGCATGTTATGCACTGTATTGGCTCCTATAGCATCAGGTTTTATTCTTTAAGATATGTTTAAAATATTTATCATCTCTCTTGTTTCATGGCTGAGGGAGGAATCTTCTCTTTATTGCTGGCTTAGATGTTTACATAGCGCATGGGTTAAAGCAATGTTGATTGACTGTATGCTTATTGGCGGGTGATATCTACACATTACCGGATGCCGCCTGATCCAATATTGGTATCGGACTTGGTCGGGTGTAGATAGCAATGCAGGCTCTCATTATGAGAGATCACATTGCTATTACCATGGGGAAAAGCCGAATGAAAATAAGAAATATGAATTAGATTATGACAACGGATGATTAGATTATCAGCGATAAACAGGTTATCCCGAACTTATTGAATATCATTATGTAATGGAGCATATGTCGCCATCTATTTTTTATCCAGATCCGACTCACTATCCAATGCTTCCCTCACCTTGGCAGCCAAGTCTTTTCTGGAGAATGGCTTCTGGATGAAATACACTCCCTCATCCAATACGCCATGATGTGCGATGACGTCGGCTGTATAGCCCGACATGAACAAGCGTTTCAGATTCGGACGGAGAGAAAGTATTCTTTTTGCCAGTTCCCGGCCATTCATTTCAGGCATAATGATATCGGTCATCAGGAGATGAATCTCGCCGATGCGCTCCTCGGCCAGGCGGATCGCCTCGTCCGGCGTACCGGCAACCAGAACCTGATATCCCTGCTTCTGAAGAATACGTTTGCTTAGATTCAGAATGGCTGGTTCGTCCTCAACCACCATAACCGTCTCTTGCCCCATCGAGACGGACTCTGGTAATATTTCCGTTCGCCCCTGATCGGCTTTACCTATGTGACGGGGCAGATAGATCTTGAACGTCGTTCCTTGATCCGGTTCACTGTATACATTGACGAAGCCGTTGCTCTGCTTGACGATGCCATAGACCGTGGCCAAGCCAAGACCGGTGCCTTTCCCCGGTTCCTTGGTCGTAAAAAACGGCTCGAAAAGCTTACCAAATATTTCCTTGTCCATGCCGCAGCCGTTATCGCTCACCGCGAGCAGGACATACTCCCCGGGAACAAAACCGGCGTGATCGGCGCAATAGGCCTCGTCGAAGGTCATGTTTCCCGTCTCAATGGTTATCTTACCGACCCCGGCGATCGCGTCGCGGGCATTGACACACAGGTTTGCCAGAATCTGATCTATCTGTAACGGATCAACCTTTACCGGCCACGCATCGGCAAACGGCAACCAGCTGAGATGGATATCCTCACCGATGATACGCAGCAACATTTTGACCATCCCTGCTACGGTCCCGTTTATGTCTAGAACCTGGGGAGAAACGGTCTGCTTACGGGCAAAGGCCAGGAGCTGGCGCGTCAGGTCGGCGGAACGCTCTGAGGCTATATGGATTTCACGGAGATCAGCATGGAGCGGCTGGAACGGATCGACCTGGTCCATGGCCAGCTCCACATGGCCGAGAATCACTCCCAGCATGTTGTTGAAATCATGAGCGACACCACCAGCCAGTCGCCCGACGGATTCCATCTTCTGTGACTGAAACAACTGGTCTTGAAGTTTTACTCTTTCTTCTTCTGCCCGCTTGCGCTCGGTGATGTCATTGAACACACAGGCGAAATGTCGGCCGTCGATGCGGAAACATGAGATATCAAACGCCTTGTCCAAGCTATCCCCAGCGTAGTAGAAATCCTCAATGACGGCAGGTATTCCGGTTGCCATAACGTCCGCGTAGCGATCCATCAGGCCCCGTTCCACGATGTGGGGATAGAGTTCCATCGCAGTCCTGCCGACGATCTCTTCTCTGGCAATGTTCGATATCTTCTGGGCCGCAGGATTGAACTCAAGGAAGCGATAATCGACCATTCGACCGTTCTCATCAAAGATCGCCTCATGGAGTGCATACGCCTCAATCATATTATCTATTGATAGACGCCAGAGCAATTCGTCCCCCCGCAGAGCTTCCTCCGCCCGCTTTCTGTCTGATGCAGAATGATCCAGTTCCTCATTTCTCTGCCTTAAGATGAAATTCTCTTCGAGCAATTCTTGATTTGTTCTGTATGGAACTGTCATCAGGCACTCCATGGAATATTGAGCAGTGCTGGCTGAAAAGAGAAACTCTTAGTATTTGTTATGAGATTTATTAACTAGTGTAAAATTAACCGTATCCACCTCGATCTGTCAAATGGAAAGTATGTCAGTGGAAAAGATCGATGTTCTCTCCACCTCTCGGCACCACATAGACACAGACCCTAACCATCTCCTACTTCCCTGCCGCTTATTCCACCTTGAGAATAACAGCTTCCCCTTGGGCGAGGCCGCCGCAGATGGAAGCGACCCCATAGCCGCCGCCCCGACGTTTCAGTTCATAGGCGAGATGCATGGTTATCCGGGCGGCGCTTGCCCCTACGGGGTGACCGATAGCGATGGCCCCGCCGTTAACGTTGGTTTTCTCCTGGAGAACCTTCCATTTCTTTTCGTCATTTCCCGCCAGGATCTTCGTTGACACAAGCGGCATGGCGGCAAAGGCTTCATTGATCTCGATGACATCCATCCGATCGATGGTCATCCCCACGCGCTTTAGAACCTGTTCGATGGTCAGGGCCGGGATCACGGCGATATCCCGTGGTTTGGTAGCCGTGCCGATGGACGCCAATATTGTGGCCAGGGGTTTCAGCCCCTTTTCTTGCGCCTCTTTCCGCGTCATGTAGAGGATGGCCCCGGCCCCGGCGCTGAGGGGAGGCGCATTGCCCGCCGTAACCGTGGGGCTGCCATAGATGGGCTTCAGTTTTGCCAGGGCTTCTAAAGTTGT
>Ga0172379_10005804_pt1 | contig 17022 bp, 14 predicted proteins | sample GrowelOW334metaG_FD_119756 | JGI IMG/M metagenome (GOLD analysis project Ga0172379, IMG submission 119756) | Groundwater microbial communities from an aquifer near a municipal landfill in Southern Ontario, Canada - Groundwater well OW334 metaG | ecosystem: Environmental > Aquatic > Deep... | reverse complement strand
ACCTCCGGCGACTGCCGCTCAATCATCTTTTTCGCCGAGCGCACCGTATGCACATACCCCAGCTCCTTGAGCCGGCGGATGATGAACGGCTCGAACAGCACGAGCGCCATCTTCTTGGGCAGGCCGCACTGGTGCAGCTTGAGTTCGGGACCGATGACGATGACGGAACGGCCGGAGTAATCGACGCGTTTGCCGAGCAGGTTCTGACGGAAGCGGCCGGACTTGCCCTTGAGCATGTCGGACAGCGACTTGAGCGAGCGGTTGCCGGCGCCGGTGACAGCACGACCGTGACGGCCGTTGTCGAACAACGCGTCCACCGCCTCCTGCAACATGCGCTTTTCGTTGCGGATGATGACTTCGGGCGTCTTGAGCTGGAGAAGGTTCTTCAACCGGTTGTTGCGGTTGATGACACGACGGTAGAGGTCGTTGAGGTCCGACGTGGCGAAACGTCCGCCTTCCAGCGGCACAAGCGGGCGCAAGTCCGGCGGAATCACCGGCAGCACCGTGAGCACCATCCACTCCGGCCGGGTCTTCGAGCCGAGGAAGCCCTGATGGAGCTTGATGCGCCGGGCGAGCTTCTTGCGGATCTGCTTCGACTTCGTCTCGGTCATCGCAATCTGCAACTCGTCCACCGTCTTCTGGAGGTCCAGACGCGCGAGCGCGTCACGGACGCCCTCCGCCCCGATCTTGGCCGTGAAGGCGTCGGCACCGTAGGTCTCCTTCGCCTCGCGATATTCGTGTTCGCTCAGGAGCTGATGCTGCTTGAGCGGCGTGTTGCCGGGATCAATGACGAGGTAGTCCTCGTAGTAGATGACGCGCTCGAGATTGCGGGCCGTCATGTCGAGCATGAGGCCGAGGCGCGAGGGCATGCACTTGAAGAACCAGATGTGCGAGACCGGCACGGACAGCTCGATGTGGCCCATGCGCTCGCGGCGCACGCGGGCGAGGGTGACCTCGACGCCGCAACGGTCGCAGACCACGCCGCGGTGCTTGATGCGCTTATACTTGCCGCACGAGCACTCCCAGTCCTTCACGGGACCGAAGATGCGCTCGCAGAACAAGCCGCCTTTTTCGGGCTTGAACGTGCGGTAGTTGATGGTCTCCGGATTCTTGACCTCGCCCTTGGACCAGGTGCGCATGATCTCCGGGCTGGCGACTGTGATGCTGACGTAATCAACCAGGTTGACCTTTTCCAAGCCGAGCAGTTCGCGGGCGGTTTCTTTGGCGCTAATCATAATGTTTAGTGCGTGGGTTGTTACGTTGAATCAGAGGGCGGCGAGCAGCGCCTGCGGGTTCGGGGCCTGATTGGCGGAGTCCACCGGGTTGGTGTAGCCGACCTTCACGTCGAGGCCGAGTGACTGCATTTCTTTCACGAGCACGTTGAACGACTCGGGAACGCCGGCCTCGAGGGCGTTGTCGCCCTTGACGATCGCCTCGTAGATGCGGGTGCGGCCCTGAACGTCGTCGGACTTCACGGTCAGGAGCTCCTGCAACGTGTAGGCCGCGCCGTAGGCTTCCATCGCCCACACTTCCATTTCGCCGAAGCGCTGGCCGCCATACTGCGCCTTGCCGCCCAGCGGCTGCTGGGTGACGAGCGAGTAGGGTCCGACGGCGCGGGCGTGAATCTTGTCCGCAACCAGGTGGCCGAGCTTCATCATGTAAATGAAGCCCACGACAATCTCCTGGTCGAAGGATTCGCCGGTGCGGCCGTCGTAGAGGGTCGCCTTGCCGTGCTCGCCGACGAGCGGCTGGCCGACTTCCTTCTTGTGCAAATCTCCGGCTTCCTTGAGGTAGCCGCGGATTTCCTTTTCCTTGATGCCGTCGAAGACGGGCGTGGCGAACTTGAGACCGAGGAACTTCGCCGCCCAGCCCAGGTGCGTCTCGAGGAGCTGGCCGACGTTCATGCGCGAAGGCACGCCCAGCGGGTTCAGCACGATGTCCACCGGAGTGCCGTCCGCGAGGAACGGGAGGTCCTCCTCGGGCACGATCTTGGCGACGACGCCCTTGTTGCCGTGGCGTCCGGCCATCTTGTCGCCAACGGAAAGCTTGCGCTTCGAGGCGATGTAAACCTTGACCTGCTTGACCACGCCGGGGTCGACGTCCTCGCCGGCCTCGGAGCGTTCAACTTCCTCGTCATGCTGCATCTGGAGGTCGTCGAACTTCTTTTTGAAGCCGGCGATGATCTCGTTGATCTTGTTGCGGATGGGCGACGGATCGATCTCGATCTTGTCGTAAACCAGCGCGAGCTTGCGGAGCAGGGTCTTGGTGATCTTCCGGTTGGCCGGGATGATGATCTCGCCCGTCTCGGCGTTGGTCACGTCGAGCGGGATTTTCTCGCCGAGCAGGATGTTCGAGAGCGCCTCGGTGAGCTGGTCACGGAGCGTCTCGATCTTGCCCTTGAACTCCTCGTCAACGACCTTCTGGGCGCGCTTGGCGTCCTTGTCCACCGGCTTGGCCGTGGCGGCCACGCCGTCGGCCGGCTTCTTGGCCGAAACCTTGACGTCCATGACGATGCCGTAGGTGCCGGAGGGCACCTTCAGCGAGGTGTCCTTCACGTCCGCAGCCTTTTCGCCGAAGATGGCGCGGAGCAGGCGCTCTTCCGGCGCGAGTTCGGTCTCCGACTTCGGGGTGATCTTGCCCACGAGGATGTCGCCGGGCTTCACTTCCGCACCGATGCGGATGACGCCGTCGGGGCCGAGGTTCCGGAGCGCTTCCTCGCCCAGGTTCGGGATGTCGCGGGTGATTTCCTCCGGCCCGAGCTTGGTGTCGCGGGCACCGACCTCGAACTCATCGATGTGGATGGACGTGAACACGTCGTCCTTCACGATGCGCTCGCTGATCAGGATCGCGTCCTCGAAGTTGTAGCCGTTCCACGGCATGAACGCGACGAGCACGTTGCGGCCGAGGGCGAGTTCTCCGCCCTGGGTGCAGGGACCGTCGGCGATGATCTGGCCCTTCTTGATCGTGTCGCCCCGGGCGACGAGCGGCTGCTGGTTGACGCAGGTCGCCGCGTTGGAACGCATGAACTTGCGGAGGCGGTAAATCCAGACGCCATCTTCGGGCGCATGCTTGAGCTTCTTCTTGCTCTCGGGGATTTTCCCGTCCTTCGTGATGATGATCTCGTCGCCGGAGACGCTGGCAACCTTGCCACCCTCCTCGGCAATGAGCACGGCGATGGAGTCGCGCGCAACGCGCTCTTCGAGACCGGTGGCCACGAAGGGAGCTTCCGTGATGAGCAGCGGCACGGCCTGGCGCTGCATGTTCGAGCCCATCAACGCGCGGTTCGCGTCGTCGTGCTCGAGGAACGGAATGAGGCCGGCCGCCACGGACACGAGCTGCTTGGGCGACACGTCCATGTAGTCCACTTCCTGCGGCTCCACGTCCACGAAGTCGCCCTTGCGGCGGCACGTGACGGTGGGGTTCATGAAGTGGCCCTTGTCATCGAACGGCGCGTTGGCCTGCGCGATGGTGAAGCCTTCCTCGCGGTCGCCCGTGAGATAGTCGAGTTCGCCGGTGACGCGCCCCTTCACGACCTTGCGGTAGGGAGTCTCGATGAAGCCGAAATCGTTCACGCGCGCAAAGGTTGCGAGCGAGGCGATGAGGCCGATGTTCGGACCTTCGGGCGTTTCAATCGGGCAGATACGGCCATAGTGCGACGGATGAACGTCGCGGACCTCGAAGCCGGCGCGATCGCGCGAGAGTCCCCCCGGTCCAAGGGCCGACAGGCGGCGCTTGTGGGTCAACTCGGCGAGCGGGTTGATCTGGTCCATGAACTGGCTCAACTGCGAGCGGCCGAAGAAGTCACGCACGACGGCGGAGAGCGCCTTCGGGTTGATGAGCTTTGCGGGCGTCATCGTGTCCACTTCCTGGTCGAACAACGTCATGCGCTCCTTGACGAGGCGCTCGGTGCGGGCCAGACCGACACGGCACTGGTTGGCGAGAAGCTCCCCCACGGTGCGGACGCGGCGGCTGCCGAGATGGTCGATGTCGTCCACGCTCCCCTGCCCCTTCTTGAGCTTGAGAAGATACTTCGTGGCGTGAACCAGGTCGGCCTTCGTGAGAATGCGCGAGGTCGCGGTGTCACCGAAGTTGAGCTTCTGATTGATCTTGTAGCGGCCCACGCGACCGAGGTCATAGCGCTTCGGGTCGAAGAACAGGCGCTTGATGAGCGCCCGTGCGTTGGCGGCGGTGGGCGGATCGCCAGGACGGAGGCGGCGGTAAATGTCCTTGAGCGCCTCTTCCTCGTTCTTGGTCGGATCCTTCTTGAGGCACTTGATGACGATGCCGTCATCCACCGAGGTGTCCACGACCTTGATCTTGGTCACACCCAGCTCGGCGATCTGCTTGACGACCGCCTTGGAGAGCGGCTCGAAGGCGCGTGCGACGACGATGTTCTTGTCTCCATCGACGGCGTCCTCGACGAGCACCTTGTTGGCGATGTCCTCAAGCCCCTCGGCCTTCTTCACGGATAGCTCCTCGATCTCGTAGAAAAGCTTGATGATTTCCTCGTCGGTGCCGCGGATGACATCCTTCTTGGGCTTTTCATCGCCGTCGAGGAACGCAAGCGCGCGGAACAGCGTGGTCGTCAGGAATTTCCTGCGGCGCTTTTTGCGGTCGAGATACACATAGAGCATGTCGCTCGTGTCGAACTGGGCCTCATACCAGGAGCCGCGGTCGGGAATGATGCGGAAGCTGTGGAGCTTCTTGCCGTTCGGGTGGGTGGTCTCCTCGAATGCAAGGCCCGGGGAACGGTGAAGCTGGCTGACGATGACGCGCTCGGCACCGTTGATCACGAAGGTGCCCTGCGGGGTCATCAGGGGCAGCTCGCCCATGAAAACCTTTTCCTCCTTCGCCCCGCGCGCCTCGTCACGGAGGCGGAAGGTCACATGCAGCGGCGCACCAAAGGTCAACCCCTCGCGGATGCTGTCGAGCCAGGAGAGCTTCGGGTCGCCAATCTCGAAACCGGTGTATTCGAGAACGGTCTTGCCATCGTAACTCTCGATCGGGAAAACCTCGTTGAAGACGGACTGAAGCCCGAGATTCTTGCGCTTGGAGGGCGCAACCTGTGATTGCAGGAACTCGATGTAGGAGTTGACCTGTATCTCGATCAAGTTGGGCGGCACGAGCGGCTCCTTGATCTTACCGAAGTTGATGCGTTCTGCGTTGCGCGTTGGCATTTTATTCTTTCGGGCTGGCCTGGCACCTGCCGGGCATTTTCATTACCGGACAAAAAGAGGCAGTCTTCCGGGTCTCCCTCGGAAGTCCGCCATCAAGACTCTTGACTACTTCTGCAAAAAAACTGGGCATCGGCATCTGTCCAACTCCTCCCTCGGGAGGAAGAGCGGGCAGCGGCCCGACCGGGCCGCCGCCCGCCGTGGACGACAATCTTACTTGAGTTCGACCTTCGCGCCGGCTTCCTCGAGCTTCTTCTTGGCAGCCTCGGCTTCGGCCTTGGGAACGCCTTCGAGCACGGGCTTCGGGGCACCCTCGACCAGCGCCTTGGCCTCGGCGAGGCCCAGACCGGCCTTGACCTCGCGGACAGCCTTGATCGCGCCAATCTTGTTGGCGCCGGCTTCCTTGAGAATCACGTCGAAGGTGTCCTTGACCTCAGCGGGAGCAGCGGCGGCAGCGCCACCACCGGCGGCGGCCACGGCGACAGGAGCGGCGGCGGTCACGCCCCACTTGCCTTCCAACTGCTTCACCAGATCAGCGGCTTCCAAAACGGTCAGCGCGCTCAACTCATCAACCAACTTTGCGATATCAGCCATGTTACCTTTCATTAGTCTCGTCGCCCCCGGAGCCCCGGAGATTTGAGCCAGCAGCCGCTGACCGACGATTCACTCTGTTTGTTTCGTTGTTTGTTCCCCGCCGGCAGACGAGCCGGCGGAAATTGTTCAGGCGGCCTTGTCGGCCTTGGCCTTGATCACACGCGCAAGCTGTGAGCCGGGCGTGTTGATGAGCGCGACAAGTTTCTGCGCCGGGGCCTGCAGCACCCCCAGCAGCTTGCCACGCAGGACTTCAAGCGAGGGCAGGTCAGCGAGGGCGAGGAGGTCCGCGCTTTCGAGGCGCTTGTTGCCGAGATGGCCGAACTTGAGCTTCGGCTTCTCGAACTCGGCGGCGAAGTTCTTCAGCGTCTTCGCGGCGGCGGAGACATCCTTCTGGCCGGTGACGACGGCGATCTGGCCCGTCAACGTGCCCGAAAGGTCGGCCAGCCCGGCCTCCTTGGCGGCGATGCGGAAGATGCTGTTCTTGACGACATGCGCCTCTGCCCCGCCCTTGCGGAGGCGGGTGCGCAGCTCGTTGAAGTGGGTCACGGTCAGGCCCGTGTAGTCCACGACGATGAAAAACGGCGAGGCATTGAGCCGGTTGACGTATTCGCTGGTGATGAATTTCTTTTCGGCACGCATGGGATTCTGGTGAGTTAAGGTTAGGCGGAGGCGACGAACTCGCGGGTATCCACGCGGACGCCCGGACTCATGGTGGCCGAGATGGTGCAGGTCTGGAGGAAGACGCCCTTCACGCTGGCGGGACGCGCCTTGGCGATGGCCTCGATGACGGCACGGGCGTTCTCCTCGATCTCCTCGGGCTTGAACGCGGCCTTGCCGACGGGGACATGGACGTTGCCGGCCTTGTCCACCTTGAACTCGACGCGGCCCGCCTTCACTTCCTTGACGGCCTTGGCGGTGTCATCGGTGACGGTGCCGGTCTTCGGATTGGGCATGAGGCCGCGCGGTCCGAGCACCTTGCCGAGCTTGCGCACTTCGACCATCGCCTCGGGCGTGGCCACGGCGACGTCGAAATCGACCCAGCCTTCGGTGCACTTCTTGATCATGTCGTCGAAGCCGACAAACTCCGCACCGGCCGCGCGGGCGGCATCGGCGGTGGGGCCGGGCTTGGCGAACACGAGCACGCGGACGTTCTTGCCGGAGCCGTGGGGCAGCGGGACGGTGCCGCGGACCATCTGGTCGCTCTGCTTCGGGTCGACACCGAGGCGGAAGGCGAGGTCAATGGTTTCGTTGAACTTGGCTTTTTCGAACTTGGCGAGCAGCTGGACGGCCTCCTTGAGGGGGAGCGCCTTCCGGGCTTCGACCAACTTCGCGTTTTTGTTGTAGCGTTTGCTGGGCATTTTGTTGGGTGCGGTGCAAGCGGACGCAGAGCGCCCTCCCGCGTTACAGTTTAACCGACGACTTCAATTCCCATGCTCCGGGCGGTGCCGGAGATGAGGCGGATGGCGGCCTCCTCGCTGTTCACCTGGAGATCCTTCTGCTTCATCTTGATGATCTCGAGAATCTGCTTGCGCGTGACCTTGCCGACCTTGTCCTTGTTCGGCGTTTTGGAACCGGACGCGACACCGGCGGCCTTCTTGAGCAGGATGGACGCGGGCGGCGACTTGTAAACACAGGTGAAGGACTTGTCCTGATAAACGGTGATGATCACCGGGATGATCAGGCCGGCCTGCTCCTTGGTGGCGGCGTTGAATTCCTTGCAGAACGCCATGATGTTCACGCCGTGCTGGCCGAGCGCGGGGCCGACGGGCGGGGCGGGGTTCGCCTGGCCGGCGGCGATGGCGAGCTTGATGGATCCGGTTACTTTCTTTGCCATAAGGGGATGAAAATACTGTCGTTGGTGTCGCTGGGGATGTCGCTGGCTAGGCTTTCTCGACCTGCCAGTATTCGAGTTCAACCGGCGTGTTCCGGCCAAAGATGTTGACGGTGACCTTGAGCTTGCCGCGTGCGGGGTCGATTTCCTCGATCACGCCGCTGAAGTTTAGGAACGGGCCGTCGTTGATCTTGACGGTCTCGCCGACTTCGAAGTTGACCTTCGGCTTCTCGCTGTCCTCGGACTGCGAGATCTGTTCCTTGATGACGTCCATCTCAGCACGGCTGACGGACACGGGGCGCTCGCCGCCGACAAAGCCGATGATGCCGGTCGTCTCGCGGATGAAATACCAAGGCTTGTCTAGGAGACGACGGTTCTCATCCAGAAGCACCATGTCGATGTAAACGTAGCCGGGATGCAGTTTGCGGGTCGTGACTGTCTTCTTCTGGTTGCGGACCTCGACAACCTTCTCCATCGGGACGAGGACTTCCTTGATGTAGTCCTGCATCTCCTCGGTCTTGATGCGTTTCTCGATGTTGTCACGCACCTTGAGCTCCTGGCCGGACAACGTATGGATGGCGAACCACTGGCTTTGCATGAGATGCGTTTCGTTAAAAATTGTTCAGCAGCAGAACCAGGCGGCTGATGATGAAATCAACCGACATTGTGAAGACGGCCACGAGCGTGATAGAGACAATCACAACCACGGTGGAGCCTTTCAGCTCCTCTCGCGCGGGCCAGGTGCATTTACGCAACTCGACCTTGGTCTCGTCGACGTAGTTGCCCAGCCGCAGCAGGTGGCCCTTCTGCCATGCCCAGAAGAACACGGCGACGGCCACGCCCAGCATTACGATTTGAATCGTGCTCACGACTTTAAGTTCAACTGCATCATCCGGTTTGGCGGAGGGGGAGGGATTCGAACCCCCGTCGGGCGTTAACCCGAAGCGGTTTTCAAGACCGCCGCGATAGACCACTCTGCCACCCCTCCAGCACCGGCTGGCAGGGCGTGAGGGACTCGAACCCCCAACCAACGGTTTTGGAGACCGCTACTCTACCAATTGAGCTAACGCCCTGTCACCATCCGGATGTTGTTACTGTTTATAGAGACGAAAATGGGAGCAGGGTTCGCCCCCGCGCTCCCGGTTGTTTGATTGAATCAGGCGGCGGCGGCGACGATGTCGCTCACACGACCCGCGCCGATGGTCCGGCCACCTTCGCGAATGGCGAAGCGCTGGCCCTTTTCCATGGCGACGCCGACGATGAGTTCGATGTCCACGGAGACGTTGTCGCCAGGCATCACCATTTCCACGCCGGCAGGAAGCGTGACGTTACCGGTCACATCCGAGGTGCGGAAATAGAACTGCGGGCGATACTTGTTGAAGAACGGCGTGTGGCGGCCGCCTTCGTCCTTGGTGAGGACGTAAACCTCGGCCTTGAACTTGGTGTGGGGCTTGATGCTGCCCGGCTTGGCCAGCACCATGCCGCGCTCGACTTCTTCCTTCTTGGTGCCACGGAGCAGCACGCCGACGTTTTCGCCGGAGCGGGCTTCATCAAGCAGCTTGCGGAACATTTCGATGTCGGTCGCGGTCGTCTTGCGCGTCTCCTTGATGCCGACGATCTCGACTTCTTCCATCTTCTTGAGGATGCCGCGCTCCACACGACCGGTCACGACGGTGCCGCGACCTTCAATGTTGAACACGTCCTCGATGCACATGAGGAAGGGCTTGTCGATCTCGCGAACGGGCTCGGGGATGAAGGTGTCAATCGCGTTGAGCAGGTCGGCAATGGCCTTTTCGCCTTCCGGGGTGCCAGCCATCGCGGCGGTGGCGCTGCCACGGATGATCGGGGTCTTGTCGCCGGGGAATTGATACTTGGTGAGAAGATCACGGATTTCCATCTCGACGAGGTCGAGCAGCTCGGGGTCGTCCACGAGGTCCACCTTGTTCAGGAAGACAACGATGGCCGGCACACCGACCTGGCGGGCGAGGAGGATGTGCTCGCGCGTCTGGGGCATCGGGCCGTCAGCGGCGGACACGACGAGAATCGCGCCGTCCATCTGGGCCGCACCGGTGATCATGTTCTTGACGTAGTCAGCGTGGCCGGGGCAGTCCACATGCGCGTAGTGGCGCTTCTCGGATTCGTATTCGACGTGCGAGGCCGCGATGGTCACGGTCTTGGACTCGTCACGCACCGTGCCACCCTTGGTGATGTCGGCGTAGGAGATTGCAGGAGCGAGGCCCTTGCGGTTCTGCACAGCCACGATGCACGCCGTGAGGGTGGATTTGCCGTGGTCAACGTGGCCGATGGTGCCGACGTTCACGTGGGGTTTAGTCCGTTGAAACGCTTCTTTTGCCATTTGCGATGTTCTAGTTAGTGGTTTGACTCTGCTGCGTTGTCCGACCGTTATCCGACCGGCCTAAAATCTGGAGCCCATGACCGGGTTTGAACCGGTGACCTCGTCCTTACCAAGGACGTGCTCTGCCAACTGAGCTACATGGGCGAAAATATTTTCACCCGTATGTTTAGTTTGCCGTCACCGTTCCAGAAGAAAAAAAACCCACCAGCCCTTCCGCCCCGCTTCCGAAACTTCGGGCTGATGTGCGCTTTGTTATTTCTGACCGGTTTTTAGACCGGGCGCAGAAAGTATGCCGAAGCCATAAACTGTCAACTTTTTTCTCCACATATTTCTCGCTCCGATGACTGAATCCAGACCATCAGATCCCAACCCTGAATATCGGCGCCTTCTCCGAACAGGCCCTGGCATTACTCCAACGCGATCTGCCCGCTCACCACGCGGGCGTAGTAGCCACCCTTGCGCAACAATTCATCGTGCGTGCCCAGCTCACCGACCCGCCCGTCCTCCAGCACGAGAATCTTGTCCAAGTCTCGGATCGTCGAAAGTCGATGTGCGACAATCAGCGTGGTGCGCCCCCGCATCAGACGCTTGAGGCTGTCCACGACCAGCGCTTCACTCTCGGCGTCAAGCGCACTGGTGGGCTCGTCCAGCAGAAGGATGGGCGCGTCCTTGAGGAAAGCCCGGGCCAGATTGAGGCGCTGACGTTCTCCAACACTCAGGCGCGCTGCGCCATCGCCGACGAGTGAGTCGTATTTTTGCGGCAGCTTCTCGATGAACACGTGCGCGTTCGCGGCCTTCGCAGCGGCCTCGATTTCCGCGCGGGTCGCGCCGGGACGGCCGTAGGCGATGTTTTCCGCGATGCTGGTGGGCAGCAAAATCGGCTCCTGCAAAACGATGGCGACGCTCGCACGCAAATCCCGGACACAAAGCGAACGAAGGTCCGCTCCGTCGAGCTGGATCGCGCCTCCGGTGGGATCAAAGAAACGCGGAACCAGATTCAACAACGTCGTCTTGCCCACGCCGCTGGGGCCGATGATGGCGGCGGACTGGCCGGGGGCGAGGGTGAAGGTCAGACCACGCAGAATCTCCCGGTCATCGGAGTAGCGAAAGGCGACCGATGAGAAGGTGAGTTCGCCACGCAAACTTGAGCGGGCGACCGGCCTGGCATCCGGTGCGTCCTTCACTTCCTCCGGCGTGTCGAGGATTTCAAAGACGCGCTTCGCACCGACGCTGGCGTTGCTGACCGTCGCACCGACGTGGGAAAGCTGGTTGAGCGGCTCGTAAAACTGTCCGAGGTAGGTGAGGAAGACGAGGAGTTCGCCGATGGTCAGCTTGCCCTGCAAGACCTGGTCCGCACCAAGCCAGAGGATGCCCGCCGCGCCGAGGCCGAGCACCGCCGTGACCGCGCACCAGTAGGCGACCTCCCAGCCGTGCTGCGCGAGGCGGCGCTCCTGCGCCTGCTCCGTGTGCGTGCCGAAGCGCGCGGCCTCATGTTCCTCGCGCGTGTAGCTCTGGACCAGCGGCAGCGCGGTGATGCTCTGCTGCACCAGCGAAGTCACCTGGCTGTCGGCCTGCTGCGCCGTGGCTCCCTGCTCGGTCATGCGCCGGCTGAAGGCGCGGATGACCAGGACCAACAGCGGCACGGTGGCGAGCGCGACAAGCGTGAGCCGGCCGTTCAGCCGCGCCATCACCACGACCATCAGCACGAACGAGAGCACCGCGCTGGCCGTGGTCATCATCCCCTGCTGGAAGAGTGTCTGGAACGAGTAGGTGTCCCACGCGGCGCGGTGGATGAGGTCGCCGGTGTTGCGCCCTTGGTGGAAGCGCAGCGAGAGCCGCTGGAGCTTGTCGAAGATTTCGTTGCGGACGCGCCGCAGCCCGCGCAGGCCGATGGCGATGGCGAAGTAGTTTTGCAGCGCGTTCAAGCCGCCCTGCACGAGCGTCACCACCAGCAGGCAGACGGCGAAGGGCCAGGCGCTGAAGAGAATGCTCTTCAGGCCGGGCTGGTGCGGATCACCGATGAAGTTCAGCGAGTCCACCACGACTGCAACGGGCCAGGGCTTGAGCAGGTTCGCCCCGATGCCCGCGAGCATGAGCGCCAGCACGCCGGCGATGCGCGCGCGCTCGGGGCGGAAGAATTGCAGGGCGCGGAGAAGCGTGCTCAAGGATAGAAAGTGCGAAAACTGAACGGCTCAATACTTCTTCGAGAACTTCTTGCGGGACTCTTCCTCGGCCGCCGCGCCCGCAGCTACAGGCACGGGTGCCGCAGGCTGAGGTTGCTCGACGACCGGGGCGGCAGGCGTCGGTGTGACGGGCCGGCCCTGGCTTTCCATGGTTTGCACGAAGGCCATTCGAGTGCCGGCCAGGCTTTCCTTCAGAAGTTGTTCCTCCTCCTTGCTGAGGTTTCCCCTGGTCTTCACCTCCAGCATCTCCAGTTGCTCGATGAACATCTGCGCCCCCTCCAGATCCGTGATGGTCTGGCCGGTCTCGGGATGCGGCATGTGGCCGAGAAGCATCAGCGCCATCTGCGCCTGCTGCACCACCATCGTGGCAAAGAGCGCGGACATGACTTCGTCTCGGCTGGCGTCTGGCTGGCTGGTGGAAGGAATGGTCGGGGTCATGAGATCGGATTGTCAGTGCGGAATTCGGTGACCAACAGCAGTTGATGCAAACGCTTCAGCCTCTCCTCAATCTGCGGCGTGGCGAGCAATATCTGCCGCGCCAGCGGATCACCGATCAGCGTGCTGGCAATGAGGTCGGCAAGCTGCTCCGGCGATTTGACGAGGGCCAGGTGTTGCCCGAACTGCTGGAAGGAGGCGTTGGCGAGTTCCTGCATCTGCTGCAACTTCTCCGCCTTCTCCGGATCGTCCGGCAGCGGAATGCCCAGGGCGAAGCCCTGCTTCACGCGCTTGCGCACGAGGGCGCGGACTTTTTTGGCCAGCACCTCGGCCTGCGATGTGACAGGCGGCGGTGAAGCCAGCGCACGAATGGCTTCGACACGATAGGGCTTGAGCCGCACCGGCCCGAGGAACTCGACGCGCGCCAGCCCCAGCAAGGTGAGCAGGCTCGTGCCATCGGGCTGCTCCACCGACACGCTGACGAGCCCAAGGCCGCCGATGGACATCGGCGTCTCGCCCTTGATCTTCGGATTGCGCAGCGCGACGGCAAACATACGCCCGCCCTCCAGCACATCCGCAAGCATCCGCCGGTAACGGGGTTCGAAGATGCGCAAAGGCAGCGTCATCTGCGGAAACAACGTGGTTTCCGGCAGAATCATGACGGGCACTTCGGACGGCACTTTCACCGGAGTGGAGTCTAGGGGCGGTGGCGGGCAAAGCAAGCGGAGGGGCTGTCCTCCTGCTCGTAACCCTGCTCCATCCCCGCGCGAGGTTGAAGCGGAAGATCAGGATCAGGATTAAGAGCAGGAGAGAAAGGAAGTCACGTCCGGGGCCACAGGCGGACCCACACGCGTTGCGGCGACTCGATGAGCAGCTCGCGCAAGAGCGCCTCCATGCTGACGGCCTTCGGCTCCTCCAGCCGCTGGCAAAACCAAAAAGTCACGACGAACACCAGACCGACCGCCGCATAGAAGAGGCTGTAACGGTTCACCATCAGGCCGTGCCACGCGAAATCCACCCCGCGCAGCATGTCAATCAGCAGGCCCCACAAAATCGGCGAGAGTCCCATCGCGAGACTGCCCACCACCGAGAACAGCGCGAAGAAATGGTCGCGGCCCATCACCGGAATGATGGCCATGGCGAGCCGGACGTTCGCCATGTTCGCCACGGCCGCCGACAGACCCATGAGGAATTGCAGCGCCAGCAGGATGGGCAGCGTGGGCTGCAAGAGATGCCCGGCCAGCGCCATCCAGCCCGCCGCGATGACCAGCCATGTGGTCATGCACAGCATCATCACCGGGCGGCTGCCCATGCGGTCCAGGCGCGGCCCCAGCAACCACAGGCTGCTCAGGCCGCCGAGAAACGCCACCGAGCTGACCAGCAGCACATGTCCCTCGCTCAGGCCGGCCTCGGCCTTGAGCCACGCGGTGGTGAACGCGCTGAGCCCGCCCGCGCCCAGCGGCCACGCGACATTCACGCGCAGCAGCTTCCGAAACGGCGGATGCTGCGAAATCGCCAGCCACGGCACCGGCTCCTGGCTTTTGCCGCGTGCCTCCGCCGGAACCTCGACGTCCGGAATGCGCTTGAGAAAGATAAGGCTCAGGCCGCCCATCGCGGCGCTGAGGATGAAGATCGCCGTGAAACGCAGCGGCGAGGGCTGGCCGCCCAGCACGAGCGCGGCAAGCACAATGACCGTGAAGCTCGAGAGGTTCACGCAGGCCGCGTCGCGCGCGAGGTAACGGCCCCGGGCCTGCTCCGGCACCAGCGTCGTGATCCACGGCAGCCACGCGCAACTGGAAATGCCGCGGGAGAGGTTGAAGGCGAACAGCAGCAGCAGCACGAGCGAGAGCAGCGCGGTGCGGTCAACCAGCCCCGTCAGCAACGGCACGGCCGCGAGCCCGCCGATGAACATCGTCCGCATGCCCCAGCCCGCATACACAAAGCGCTTGTAGCCCACGCGGCTGACGTGGCTGGCCGCCGGAATCTGGAAGATGACCAGCAGCGGCATCATGCCGACGATGATGCCCAGCACCGTGGCGCTCGCCCCGAGCGTCTTGGCGTAGAGGATCATCGGCCCGCCCACCACGATGGGAAACGACAGGGCGTTGAACGTCGCGAAGAGAAACGCGTTGTTCAACCCCGGGGGGAACTGGGTTTTGTCGGACGCGCTGACGGCAGGGTCGCTCACGGGACGTGGATTGGACGACACACGTTCGGAGGGCGCAAGGGCTTTCGCCGGCTACTGCTTGCCGTAGGTCTGGACGAGGTAGTCCACCAGGACGGGCACCTGCTCCTTTGTCAGCAGCGCGCCGTATTTGTCGCGCATCTTCGCGACGTTGGCCTCCCAGAACGCGCGCGGCAGGCGCGGCTGGGTGATGACGTATTCCGCCGAATGGCAGACGAGGCACTGGTTCTTGGCCAGCTCGGCGCCGGGGCCGGGCTTGAAGGCCGCCGTCTCCGGCGGCATCTCATAACGCACGGGTGCGGCGACGGCCAGCCAGCTGAAACCGAGCGCGGCCATCAGGAATGTCAGGGAGAGAAGTGTCTTCTTCATGCGTTTCAACAAGTATGTTCCACCTCACCCCGCCGTCACTCTCACCGTCTCGACCACGTTCCGCATGTAGCCCGCCGGGTTCCAGAGCGGCTCCATGGGCTGCGACTGGCCGACGCGGTTCGTCGCCTTGCACCGGATGTCAAACGTGCCGGGGCGCGGTTTGAAGGTGATGGTCCATTCGCGGAAGGAGTATTTGCCCAGGTCCTTCCCGAGCACCGCCTCGCGCCAGGTGCGCCCGCCGTCGTCGCTGAAGAGCACCTGCTCGATGCCGTGTCCGCCGTCGAACGCGATGCCGCGCACCAACTGCTCCGAGCCGGCCCTGAGCTTCGCGCCATCCGCCAGGCTCGTGATGAACGAGCGCACGTTGAAACGCGCGATGGGAATCGTCTTTCCCGGCGTGGTGCCGGGCGCGACGAACCCGCAGTCATTGTCCGCGATGCGATAGGCCGGGTTCATCCAGAAGCCGGTGAACGCCTCGTCCACCACCGTGATCTCGTGAAGATGTTTCAGCCAATAGGTGCCGTAGTAACCCGGCACCACGAGCCGCAGCGGGAAGCCATTGAGCAAAGGCAGCGGCTCGCCATTCATCCCGTAGGCCAGCAGCACTTCGCCGTCGAGCGCATGGTCCACTTCCAGCGCCTTTACGAAATCCGGCGTCTTGGGGATGAGCGGCAGGTCCATGCCATTGAAGAGCACCTGCTTCGCGCCCGCGGCCACGCCGCACTTCTTGAGCACGTCGGCGAGCCGCACGCCGCGCCAGCGGGCGTTGCCCATGCAACCGTTGCCCATCTGCCCGCCCGCCACGCGCGGCTGGAAGAAGGCCCGGCCATTGCCGGAACACTGGTTCACCGCCACCACCTCGACCTCCTCGAACTGTTTCCTCAAGTCCTCGAGGGTGAAGCTCGTGGGCGTGTTGACCTTGCCCTTCACCGCCACCTTGAACGTGTCGGCATCCAGGTCCTGCGGCGGCGCGTTGAGCTGCAGGTGATAGCGGACGAAGAAGGCGTCATTCGGCGTGAGGATGCCCTCGTTGAACACGCTCATGGGCGTCTCCAACTGCGGCGGGCGCGTCGTGAGCCGCAGCAGCGGACGCTTCTGCGGATACGACACCAGAGGACGCTCGCCGTTTTCAAACGGCATCTGCACCACCGTGTCCGCCGCCAGGGTGCGCCCGGCGGCGACGCCCGCGCCAGCCAGGGCGGCGCTGCGCAGGAAGCCACGACGAGAGGTCGGAGAAATCATGGGCCGAAGGTAACTGAACTCCGGGCCGCGTGTAAATGTTCAGTCCAAACTCCGAACCGGGCCCGGGGAGGACTCCATGCACGCCCTTACGCAGAAACGCGGCCCGCGTAGTCGCAGGCTTCAGCCTGCGCGTGAAGACACTGTGATGCACAACCTGAAGGTTGCGACTACGGGAGCGCGGACTGCGTTTCCCCCATGAACCGGAGCGCCGAGCATTGCTCGGCAGGACCGAACGCACGCCCCAAAGCCGAGCAATGCTCGGCGCTCCGCCTCGGTTCAGGGGCCGAAATCACGGCAGTTGGCGGGCCCTTGATTCTCTCCCAGCGGGAGAGCGCCTGGGTGAGGGAGGAAGGACTGACCAGCCAGCGGGCGTCTTCCGCCAAACAATTTCCGCAGGTGGCTTTACTTCGCCAGTTCCTTGATCCGCATGTTGCGGAACCAGACGGTGCCGTGGTCGCCTTGCAGGAAGATCGGGCCCGGCTCGGTCACGTTCTTGTCAATCTCGCTGCCGGTGGCGGCGTTGCACTCGACGGCGTCGTGAATCTTCTTCCCGTTGAGGATGACGGTGATCTTGTTGCCGATGATGGTGGCCTCGCAGGTCTGCCACTCGCCGCCGGGCTTGCTGGCGAACTCGCTCGGCGCGGTCTGGTTGT
>Ga0172379_10005803_pt1 | contig 17024 bp, 21 predicted proteins | sample GrowelOW334metaG_FD_119756 | JGI IMG/M metagenome (GOLD analysis project Ga0172379, IMG submission 119756) | Groundwater microbial communities from an aquifer near a municipal landfill in Southern Ontario, Canada - Groundwater well OW334 metaG | ecosystem: Environmental > Aquatic > Deep... | reverse complement strand
CTTGGAAACTGCTTTTCGGAACTAACCGATGCTAATGAACAAAAGAGGAGATTTGAAAAGGACTTGTCAGAAAGAAAAGCGCTCGGAAAAACAGATTATCCGATTGATAACGATTTGATAGAAGCCTTAAAAGAAGGCTTGCCACTCGTGTCAGGGATTGCAGTGGGGGTGGACAGACTTATTATGCTTGCTGCAAATGTTTCTTCAATTTCTGAAACTTTATTTTTCCCCGGAGAGGAACTATTTGACCTTTAGTGCTTCTGGGAATTAAAATACGCATATTATGAACACGATTAATGCAGGTAACATCACGAAGGGTAGCTTCATTATTTTTAAGGGAGCACCCGTTTTTATTACAAAAGCGGAGTTTATGTCACCCGGAAAAGGATCTCCTGTCATGCGCATTAAATTTAAAAATGTTCAAACAGGTTCGGCGGGGGAGTTTACCTATAAAACCAGTGAAAGTGTTGAAGTTGCCGAAATAGAAAAAAGGGAAATGGAATATTTGTATCGTGACGGAGAGGAACTTGTCTTTATGGATCCGAAAAGTTATGACCAGGTAAATATCCCTCTGGCTTTGGTTGATGAGCAGTTTGGTTATTTAACCCCCAATCTTAAGTGCTGGATTGTTTGGTATAAAGGAAATGCGATTGGAGCGAACTTACCGGCACATGTAACTTTGGAAGTTACAGAGTCCCCCGATGAGGTTTCCGGAAACAGAATCAATGCTCCCAAAAAGACGGTTAAATTGGAAACCGGAATTGAAGCACAAGTCCCTCTTTTTATTAAAGTGGGGGAAAAGGTGCAATTGGATACGGGAACCGGAGAATATTTGGGTCGTGTAAAATAATCAGTTAAAATAAATTAATGTCTTTTCTGCCAACTGTTTTAGTAGCCATTCCATTTGTTTTATTTATCACCCTTCTTTTTTGGAGAAAATTGGAACTAGTTTGGGTTTCTTTAATGGCCCTATTTATTTCCGGCACAATAGCCGTCTTTTATTGGAAAATATTTCCGTCATTTTTAATAGGATCTCTTGAAAAGGGTTTTTTTGTAGCACTGGATATCTTCTTTATTATTTTAGGTGCAATTTTTTTCCTGGAGATTCTCAAAAAAACCAAAATAATCGAAAATATAGGCATATATTTGGAGTCGATATCTGGAGATATAAGAATTCAAGTAATACTTCTTGCATGGTTTTTTGAAAATTTTTTGGAAGGAACTGCGGGCTTTGGTACTCCGGGAACAGTAGTTGCACCTCTTCTAATCGGATTGGGAATAACCCCTTTAAACGCAGTTATTCTAGCCCTTTTGGGTAATAGTACGGCTGGAGTTTTTGGGGCTGCCGGCGCTCCCATAAAGATAGGATTTGGAGAAATTGCAGGAGCCAGCCTTCCCATGAAGGCTGCTCTATTTAATTTTGCAGGCATTTTGGTTCCCGTTTTTATGCTTTGGCTTGTGACCAGAGGCGGTGGCGACAAAAGGAGGAGTTTTTTTGAGATGCTTCCTTTTGCAATTTGGTCGGGTGTCGTATTTGTTGTTTCATCAGCTCTAACAGTATTTATGGGAGTTGAGTTCCCTTCGATTTTAGGATCAGCTGTAGGGTTAATAATAATTCTTTTTACAATAAAAATAGGTCTATTTATGCCTAAAAATAAACAAAGTCTTGGATCTGTTCGGGACACTTTAGCAACACTATCTCTTAAAAAGACGATTTTCCCCTACATATTATTAATAGCTTTCTTGTTTGTGGGTAAGTTTGTATTGGGAGCCCGAGGAGTTCCGATACCGATTGCAGTTAAACATACGTTTACATTTTTCAATCCCGGGTTTGCGTTTATCTTTGCCGGCATTATTGTATCAATTTTTTATAAAGTTCCGAAAAATACTTTTTCATGGTCCTTGAAAAAGGCATTAGTAAAATCTTTTAAACCGTTTTTGGTTATAGTTTTTATGTCTTCAATGGCTCAGATTATGGTTAATTCTGCCCAAAACTTTACAGGACTACCATCGATGATTGGTTATTTAGCTGCAAATATTAAAAATGCTTTTCTACCTTTTTGGTCACCAATTATTGGAGCGTTGGGAAGCTTTTTAACCGGAAGTGTAACTATTTCAAACCTTATGTTTGGTAATTTTATGGCTACGGCTGCAAAAGAATTGAGTTTTAATGTAGATACAATTCTTGCTCTGGTTGTTGCCGGAGGGGCGGCCGGAAATATGGTGGCACTTGCCGATATTCTTGTAGCAGAAGCTGTTGTGGGACTGAAAAATGAAGAAAGAAGAATTTTGAAGGGGGTAATATTGCCGTGTTTGATTTACGTAGGACTTATCGGTTTAATTGGACTTATGGTTTTATAATTCAATTACAAAAAGTTATATAATACACACATGTCATTACACAATACCGATACCCATTTTTTTGGAAAACAGGAGGGAGAAAGAATTCTTTTTGTTGCCCGTCCGCACAAAATAGCTCTAATTTTCAAACTTGTTAAAATTTACACAATTGCTTTAGCTGTTTTTGTGGCATTGACAGTATTGGGAACACAATTACTTTCGTTAGGCATTTTTATCATAGTAGGTACAATTTTGGCTTTGATAATTGCCATATTTGGAACAAAAATAGTAACCGATTATCAAAAACGTGATGTGGCCTATATTACAGACAGACGTCTGGTGCACTTTGAACCAACAACTCTAGTTGCCACAAACCCAAGATCTTTAACTTGGGATGAGGTTGTAAAAGTAAAAACATACCCACCAAACTTTATTTGGAAACAGATGGCAATAGGTACAGTAGAAATTCATGCCAGAAGTACTTTCAAAACTTACGGAGAGACTCCACTTGGCACAGTTACGGCTGACGATATTGAAATAAACGACATTTACTTTTATAAAGATCTTGGGAATTATATTGACAAAATCTTATTTATTTATAAACAACGACCGAAGGAAATGGATGATATCAGGCCTTTCATATCTAAGCCAAAAGGGGAAAGATACTAGAGACAATTTTTCAATTACCAATTAACAATTTGCAATTTTGGCAAAATTTTTCTTCACAATGAGGGATTTTACGAATTCATAACTTCCAAAAAAAGCGCCGGAATAAAATAGATCACCCAATATCGTATTTCTGAAAAAGGGGATAGCCATAAGATAGCAATCCATAAGTCCGGAAATTGATTTTGGGTACATCGTCCCAAAAGCCCAAACTGCGTAATTTGTAATTACAAAGAATAGTATTGATGAAAATAGTGAAGCAATAATGATTTTTTTTGCATTTTTATGATTTTTAACCCAAAAACCGATTAGAACCGCCAAGAGAAAACTTCCGTAAACAGACAGCCTCATCGGTAGACTGTCAAAACCTATTACAAAATCGGATAAAATCATAGCAATAATTGGTAAGGTAAAGGCCTGCTTTTTATTTAGATAAACTCCACCAAAAAGTGCCATGGCAGTAATTGGGGCAAAATTTGCCGGATGGGGGATAATACGTGCGATAGCCCCGATTGCAATAAATATCGCCGGTTGAGTTAATTTAGTAATTAGTGATTTTCCATTGAATTTCATCATGGTTTTGAATTATATAACTTCCCGCGCCGACCTGTGCTTGTGAACCATTAACCAAAAATTCCCAAAATTCGCGCTTTTTAGCGTCTGCAATACGGCCATCTATCGATGTTACAAACGCATTAACTCCCGTACCGTTTGTTATCACGTTAGCTTTGGATTCAGTCGCTTCAAGCGCGGTTTTGCCAACAAAATTGGATATATCAAACGTGGCCAAATTGGCAATATCATTGATTTTTAATGAAGCGAATATTTCTTGACTTGCGTTCCAATTCCCATTATTGGTTAATGAATGTGATTTAACCTGCCAAAAAACAAAACCGAAAAGGAAAAATGCCATTATCGGGAAAATAAATTTAATGTATTTTTTCATCTCAGACAAATTTACTTTCAACCTTAGTCCCCGTCAAGTGGTATATTTATAAGGAGGGGGGTGAGGAATATGAAAATAGCTGAGAAAAATAAAAAAATATTATCAAAAACTTTAATGTATGGAGCTGCCGCTTCAGTAGTATTTTCTTTTGTGGGTTGGTTGGGTCAAGACATTTGGTTAGCCTCAACTCAATGGCTTTTGGTGGCGGCAGTTTTAACGCTTTTTGGAATTTATTTGAACCAAAGATGAAGCTAGCGGTAATAGTGCGTTAATTTTGCGGTAAATTAATCTAGATAAAAACTTGACATCGGTTCCTTTCGGTGGTATTTTTCGCTTAGATTGGAAACAAAAAGGCTTTTGACCGGCTTTATAGTCTTGATCCTAATAATTTCAGGTATAATTTTTCTTTTGAATAGATCCAGAGTAAAAGATACCGTAAAGGTTTTACCTTCGAATTCTCCGAGCATTGAACAAAAAATAGAAGATAAGTTTACCGGGTTGGTAATTCCAAAAGACCCCGACAACATCGAATTAAAAGATGTTACCGGTGGAGAAAACTTCGGAATTGTTACTGAAACCGAAATTTTAGCCAACTTACCGAGTTTAACCGGTAGTGAAGTATATAAAGCCTGGCTGGAAAAAGACGGAAAAGCAATACTTTTGGGAAACCTAACGGAAGCTAAAGGTGGTTTTGTATTAAACCTTAAAATCTCAAATTATAACAATTTTGACAAAGTGTTTATTACGGCAGGAACAAAACGTATTCTTGAAGGTTCTTTATAGACTTGAATCCGCATTTTGCGCTAATATAGATAAGAGGCAAAAAAGTGCAAATAACTATTTATTCGACCACAACCTGTCCTTACTGCAAAATGCTTAAGGACTACCTGAAAGAAAAGGGGACTTCTTTTACAGAAAAACTTGTAGATTTAGATGAAAAAGCAAAAGAAGAATTGTCTGGTCTTTCCGGTGGTTTTTTTGGTGTACCTTTTACATTGGTGACCTTTGATGATGGGAGAAAAGAAACAATAGTGGGTTTTGATAAAGGCAAACTGGAAGCAATATTGCAAATAAGTCAGTAAAGACAATGAAGCAATAAAGCAATAAAAATGTTTTATTAAATTTACTGAATAATTGATTTATTAAAGTATGATATTTGTTAATTACAAAACTTTTGAAGAAAGCTCCGGAGAAAGGGCTCTTGTTTTAACAAAAGCCCTGGAAGAAGCCGCTCACGAATCTCAAGTAAAAATAATTCCAGTCGTACAGGTGATAGACGCAGAAAAAATTGTCACATCAACTACTTTGGAAGTTTGGATCCAACACGTTGACCCTGTTAGTTTCGGTGCTCACACAGGCTGGACTCTGCCTGAAGAAATTGCCCGGGTTGGAGTCTCAGGTGTATTTTTGAATCACAGCGAGCATAAATTTACGGATTTTGAGGCCCTTCGAACCGCAAATGAAAAAGCAATGGGTGCGAATCTTAAAACTCTTATTTTTGCAGGTAATCTCGAGGAATTAAAAAGCATAGTAGTTTTGAAACCAACATATGTTGCCTACGAACCACCGGAATTGGTTGGTTCAACTACCACATCTGTTGCAAGAGCCCAACCGGAAATTATTTCTCAGGCAGTTGAAATTGCGAGGTCGGCAGGATTGCCATTGGTGGTGGGTGCGGGAGTTTCTTCTCTGGAAGATGTCAAAAAGAGTGTGGAATTAGGAGCTGTGGGCATTGCTATTGCCACAGCCGTTGTCAAAGCCACCGATCCTAAGGCAAAACTGTTAGAATTAACGGAAGGATTCAAATAAATATGAAAATTTTTCTAGGGGCTGATCATAGGGGTTATGAATTAAAGGAAAAAATTGCCAGATGGCTTTTTGATCTGGAATATCCTTACCAAGATCTTGGGGCATACCACATGGATCCACAAGATGACTATACGAAGTATGCTGAAGAAGTGGCTTCACTTGTTGCCGCAAATGAAGGTTCCAGGGGAGTCCTTCTTTGCGGAAGCGGGGTGGGTGCAGATGTCGTTGCCAATAAATTTGATGGAATTAGGGCGTCGATAGGTAAGGATGTTTTTCAAATTGAAGCGGGAAGAAACGATGACGATATGAATATTTTGGTAATCGCCGCTGATTTTACGGAAGAGAAAGATGCAAAAGCAATGCTAATAGCCTTTTTGGAAACTAAGTTTTCGGGAAAGGCCAGATATGAGAGAAGACTCCAAGAAATTGAAGAAATAGAAGCAAATAATTAGTATGAATCTGCCCAAACTTACCGATGTTGATGTTTCCGGAAAAAAAGTTATTGTAAGACTGGACCTTGATACCAATCCGGATCCAAACGATTTAAGAATTAAAGCTTCGAGAGAAACGATCGATTATTTGCACTCCAAAAATGCACAAATAATTATTATTGCCCATAAAGGGAGACCCGAGGGGAAAGTTGATCAGGCTTTGAGTTTAAAGCCATTTGAACCATTGTTTCCGGATTGTGAAGTAAAAGAAAATTTGCGCTTTGATCCCGGTGAGGAAGCTAATGATGAAACTTTTGCCCGCAAAATTTCTTCTTGGGGGGATGTTTACGTTAATGAGGCCTTCGCCAGTAGCCATCGGAGCCATGCATCAATAGTCGAAATTCCCAAATTTTTACCCCATGCAATGGGGATGAGATTTGAAAAAGAGACAGAGAATCTAAGTAAAGTTTTTGAAAATCCCAAAAGGCCTTTAATTTTTCTTATTAGTGGCGCTAAAGAAGATAAACTCCAATCCATTGATGGATTGGAAAAATATGCAGATAAGGTGTTGGTTGGAGGAAGACTCCCGGATTTTTTAGGGGATAGGGGTTTGGAAAGTATTAGAAATCAAAATGGAAAGGTAATTATCGGAAACCTGATAATGGATAAAGAAGACATTACAATTCATACAATTGAGAGGTTTGAAAAAGAAGTTGGTAAGGCGGGAACGATAGTGGTTTCCGGACCACTTGGAAAATTTGAGGATGAAGGCCACAAACAGGGGACAGAACGAGTTTTGAAATCTGTGGTAGAGAATAAAGGAGCTTTTAAAGTGGCTGGTGGAGGTGACACCGAAAAAGCTCTCAATCTCCTTTCTCTATCTCAAGACTTCAATTGGGTTTCAGTAGGGGGAGGGGCAATGCTGGACTTTTTGGCAAAAAGAACCCTTCCGGGGATAGAGGCACTAAAGTAATATGTTTAAATTTCAGAAAAAACTCTTCGTTTCAAATAAGCCTTAACCTTCACGGACTTAAACTGTATACTTAAACTGTATACTGCCATGGCAAAAATTAAAGTTGGCATCAATGGTTTTGGGAGAATTGGGCGTCTGACGTTCAGAATTGGTGTTCTCAAGCATCTTGATGAAATAGAATTTGTTGCGATTAATACTTCAGGTTCGATGCCCGTATCTGGCTGGGCTCAATTAACCAATTACGATACGATGTATAGAAAGTTCGAGTACTTAGTACAGAGTACTGAAGTACGAGATCCGAAAGAAGTAACAGATGAGGATTCTTTAATAGGGGAACTGACTGTCTCTGAAAGAAATATTAAAGTTCCGGTATTTGCACAAAGAGATCCTGCCAAAATTCCATGGGGGAAATACGGAGTGGATGTTGTTATTGAGGCTACGGGCGCTTTTACAAAAAAAGAGGATGCAATGAAGCATGCGGTAGGAGGAGCAAAAAGAGTTGTTATATCAGCTCCCGCAAAGGGAGAAAATGTGGGAACTTATGTTATTGGCGTTAATGAAATAGAAGGTTCACCAGAGGCAATTTCCAATGCCAGCTGTACTACAAATTGTGTGGCGCCTGTAATGGCAGTTTTGGAGTCGGCTTTTGGAATAGAAAAAGCGGCCATGACCACGATTCATGCATATACGGATGATCAAAATCTACAGGACGGATCACACAAAGATCTCAGGCGTGCACGAGCGGCAGGTCAAAACATTGTTCCCACATCAACAGGGGCCGCCATTGCCACAACCGAAACAATCCCCTCTCTCAAAGATAAGTTTGACGGGGTAGCACTGCGAGTCCCGGTAACTACAGGATCGATAACGGACTTTGCAGTAGTTTTAAAGAAAAACGTAACGGTGGAAGAGATAAATAAGGCATTTGTTAATGCTACAAATAACTCCATATATAAGGGAATACTTGCTGTTTCTGAGGAAGATTTGGTATCAAGTGACATAATCGGTAGAAGTGAAAGTGCAATAGTTGATCTACCTCTTACCCAAGTAATTGGAGGAAATCTTGTCAAAATTTTTGCATGGTACGACAACGAATGGGGTTATGCAAATAGACTATTGGAACAAGTAATTAGAGTGGGGCGTACTTTAGAAAATAATAAAGCTCCTTCAGACCCGATTACTTTATCATTTAAATCCTGATATGACATTTATTTCATAAACATCATGGAAGAAGCAAAAAAATATTCCGGTGCAAAATGCTTAAAAAGTGTTGCCTTCTTTGGAGATGCAAATATTTCCGAAACGGACGAAACCTATATCGAGGCATTTGACGTGGCAGAGGGGTTGGCTAAAAAAGGATATGTAATAGTTGACGGTGGAGGCCCGGGGGTAATGGAGGCGGCAACCAGCGGGGCAAAAAAGGGCGGAGGTAAAACTGTGGCAGTTACTTTTGATCCGGTCGGAGCTGTAGGTTATGAAGGGCGTTATATAAAAAACATTACGGATACGGAAGTTGTTACAACAAACTATATTGAAAGGATGTTTAAACTTCTCGAATATGGGGATGTTTTTATTATTTTCAAAGGAGGAAGTGGAACAGTTTCGGAATTTGGAACTGCCTGGGTTTTGGCAAAACTTTATTTTGGGCACCATAAACCAATTATTCTATATGGCGCATTTTGGGCAGAAATTTTAGATGTATTTAGGAAAAATATGAACATCGATAGTACAGAAATGAGCATTTTTGAGATTTGTACAACAAGTGATGAGGTCTTTAAGGCGATAGAAAGATTTGAAAATAAAATAACCCAAAGAGGATGTGTTTTGGATAAAGACGGTTCAGTGGATGGAGCTTTTAAAGTTTAGTAACTAGTAACAAGAAACTAGAATGAAAAAAACAATTGAAGAACTACAACAAATATCACTTCAAGTTAGGCGGGACATTATAGAAATGATTTACAAGGCGGGAAGTGGACATCCTGGGGGATCGCTTTCTGCAGTTGAAATATTAGTTTCTCTGTATTTTGAATTTATGGAAAAAGACGACCATTTTTTTCTTTCAAATGGACATGTTTGCCCGGCTCTTTATTCTGTTATGGCAGAAAAAGGATTAATAGACAAGAAGCTTCTTTCCACCTATACCGAGCTGGGTTCGTCTCTTCAGGGACACCCCGAAATATATAAATTGGAAGGAATCGAAAACACGTCCGGGCCTCTTGGTTTGGGACTTGCCCAAGCAGCCGGCTTTGCAGCAATAAAAAAAGATTCATATGTTTATTGTATGACCAGTGATGGGGAACATGATGAAGGCAACCATTGGGAGGCTGTAATGTTTGCCGCCAAATATAAACTTAAAAATTTAATTCAAATTATAGACAGAAATAGAATCCAAATTGAGGGGACGGTTGAGGAAATTATGCCTCTGGGAAATTTAATTGGCAGATACAGGTCTTTTAATTGGAAAGTATTTGAAATTGACGGGCACAACATCAAAGAAATAATCGAGACTGTTGATGAAGCCAAAAAAGAAAAGGAAAACCCGAGTGTAATAGTTGCCAATACTGTTTTCGGTAAAGATATAAGTTTTATGGAAGGAAATCCCGATTGGCATGCACGGGCGCCAAACAAAGAAGAATTTGAAAAGGCTATGGAGGAACTTAAATGATTACAAAATCAATGCGTGACGGATTTGGAGAAGCGCTAATTGAATTGGGAAAGACAAACCCTGATGTAGTTGTTTTAACTGCCGATTTGGCCGATTCAACTCGTGTAAAAGAATTTGCAGAGACCTTCCCCGACAGGTTTTTCCAAGTTGGTGTGGCTGAACAAGCTCTTGTAACTGTGGCTGCAGGAATGGCAAAAGCAGGAAAAATTCCTTTTACAACTTCATATGCAGTTTTTTCTCCGGGAAGAACTTTGGAACAAATAAAAGTAACGGCTGCTCTTAGTAATTTACCGGTCAAGATTGTAGGAGCCCATGCTGGATTTGGTGCTTCCATGTACGGAGCCACTCATCAAAGTCTTGAGGATATAGCCATGATGCGTGTAATTCCAAATATGGTGGTTGAAGTGCCGGGAGACTTTAATGAAACAAAAAAGGCAACTCACGCAATTGCGGAAAATGGAAAACCATCATATTTAAGATTGGCGAGGCAGGATTCGGAAGTTTTCACAGATGAGAAGTCTAAATATGAAATTGGCAAAGCAGATATTTTAATGAAAGGTAAAGATCCGCAGGTTGCAATAATCGGCTGTGGTCCCATACTTGCAGGAGCTCTGGCTGCTGCAAAGGAATTAAAAGATATAGGAATTGAGACAATGGTTATAAATAACCATACAATTAAACCTATTGACGATATTGCAATTACAAATGCAGCAAGAATCTGCGGTGCCATTGTGACAGTTGAGGAGCATCAGGTTATGGGGGGATTAGGGTCGACTGTAGCGGAAGTTGTGGTGCAGGGACACAATGTTCCTATGGAATTTATTGGTGTAAGGGATTCTTTTGGGGAATCGGCAAAAACATATCAAGAACTTTGGAAGAAATATAAACTAACATCTGGAGATATAGTTGAGGCAGTTAAAAAAGTTATTTTTCGAAAGAACAGCTAAAGTACTAATTCATGGTGCCTAGTTAGTAAATTTAAAAGTGGAGAGGATTTGGTCGAATTCATTTTCCAATTCGGAAGCTTGTGTATCGGTATATGATGCTGGGTATGTAAGAGTAATTGAATATGGCTTGTTATTGTAACTAAACACACCCAAGCTTTGAGTTAAACTATCAGTTAATCCTATACCTTTGGTTTTATTGTAGGTGTTGTCAACATAATATTTATAGATCCCTAACTCGTTGAATTGAAACGACTTCCCCTCGTAATTTCTTCCCAGCCCACCGATTCCGTCCATTTCTAGATACATTGTTATTTGAGCTTCTTCTTTTTTCATCACAATTAATCCGTTTAATTGATTGTTAACCTCTTTGTCATCGATGATCCATTTAGTTGGATATTTATAAGTAATACCATGAAGCTGATTTGTATATGTTTCCCAATCCGCAGTTGGGTCAGCTGTGGCTACTGGGGTGGGGGAAGGGGTCTCGATTGCCACAGGCTCTTTTGCAAAATAATTTTTATATACAAAATATCCCCCAACACTCAAAACGGCAATGATTAAGATAGCTAGCAAAACAGGCATTAGTTTACTTTTTGGTTTTGGAACCTCATGAGTTATTGGTAGACCTGCCTCAGGCTGAACAGGGAGATTGGATACTGTTGGATTTTCCACAATTGGTGGAAAATTGGGTGATTGAACTTGTGAATTGTTATTAACCGGTGGAAGATCTATTGGTTCAGGAACGGAATTTTGATTTGGATTTTGATCCATATTTAAATATATAACTTTAGGATCTAGAAAGTAATGGGGACTTCAAAAGTTTTTATATTTTCCGGATTTCCACTGGGATTGTCATTCTCCAAAACCAATGTTCCGGAGCCGGTTGCTGCCTTAAATGTTAAAGTGGTTGTAAAATCAACCGGATTGCCATTTTGCCAACTTCCGGGTTCGACTTCTTTAGCTTGAGCCTGAGCCACAACATTTTGCTTTGAATCCAAAATTTTGACAGGAAAAACTCCCTCAAACATCCAGCCTGCCGGAACTGTTCCCGTTACTTTTAACGGACTTTTAATTTTGGATCTGGCTGACGGTGAAGAAATAACCGGACCGTCAAGTATTTCAGCTTGTGGAGTTGGCGATGTCGTTTGAGTAGCCATAGGAACAGCTTGATATTCGGACAATTTCTCTTTGAGATTTTGATTTTGGTTATACAAGAAAATAATTGTACCCAGTGCCAAAAGAATAAATCCGGCAACACTAATAATAGTGATTAATCCATTGGAAAAATTTTTATTTTTAGTTTTCGTAGTTTCAATATTTTGCTGATACGCACCATCATTAGCTTCCATATGTGAAGTATAGCATTTACAGTTGAAGTGGTGAACCGCTTACTGCTAGACTGTAGGTACAATTATGAAAGAAACTGCCCAAAAGTTAATTGCTCCCGGAAAAGGAATCCTTGCTGCTGATGAAAGCACGAAGACAATAACTGAACGTTTTAAAGCTATTGGGATTGAATCAACGCCTGAACTAAATCGAAAATATCGGGAAATGCTTGTAACTACTTCAGGAATTGAAAATTATTTGGGTGGAATCATTCTTTTTGATGAGACAGTAAATCAGTCGGTACAGGGCAAACCGTTTCCGAAGTATTTGATGGAAAAAGGTATTGTTCCGGGAATTAAAGTGGATGAAGGACTTGAGCCATTTAATGGAACTGAGGAAAAAATAACCAAGGGAATTGAAACCTTGGACGAAAGGCTCAAAAAATATAAAGAATTAGGATTAAAATTTACGAAATGGAGAGCGGTAATATCAATTTCAGATATATATCCATCAGACCCCTTTTTAAATGAAAACATGGAACTTCTGGCGAATTTTGCAGAAATTTCTCAGAAAAATGACTTTGTTCCAATAGTCGAGCCGGAAATTCTATTATCGGGAAACCATACAACTACACGTTGTGATGAGATAGAAACAAAAGTTTTACAGATTCTTTTTGAGAAAATTAGCCATAAAGAAGTTGATTTAGGAAGTCTTCTTTTGAAAACCAGCATGGTGCTTCCGGGGAAAGATAGTGGAGTAAAAGCGGAACCTTTGGAAGTTGCTAATGCGACTCTTCGTGCACTAGGTAAATCGGTTCCCTCGGAAGTTTGCGGTATAGTTTTTCTTTCCGGTGGGCAAGACCCGGATGAGGCCACGAACAATTTGAATGAGATAGTTAAATTAAAGAAAGATGCACCCTGGGAAATCTCATTCTCTTTTGCCAGGGCACTTCAAGAAGAGGTAATGAATGCATGGGGTGGAAAAGATGAAAATATTATTGTTGCCCAAGAGAAATTTATACAACGTTTGGAAAAGGTATCTTATGCCCGAAATGGAAAACTTTGACCTACTGTCGATCGGCGACGCTACAATTGATGTTTTTATGACTCCGCTTGAAAGCGAAACTGTTTGTGAAGTTAACACAAAAGAGTGTTTGATTGCTTTTTCCTATGGAGAAAAAATTCCTGTCAAAAATCTGGAATTTTCAATAGGTGGAAATGCGGCAAATAATGCAATCGGCACAAAAAGACTTGGAATTTCAACCGGAATTGTTTTGACTTTGGGAGATGACAATGTCGGCGGTATGGTGGTTGGAAGGCTTAAAGAAGAGGCTGTGGATGTAACCTATGTAATACAACAACCCGCAACATCGTCAAATTATTCAACAATAATAAATTATTCGGGAGAAAGAACGATTTTTGTTTATCATGCTCCAAGAAGCTATGAGTTTCCGGTGAAGATGCCATCCCCTAAATGGGCATACCTTACCAGCATGGGGGAAAGTTTTCGACCTTTTTACATTCACATGATTGATTGGATTAAAGCAAATCCGGCGGCTAAATTGGTTTTTAATCCGGGAAGTTGGCAAATGAGATCGGACTATAAGGATATTCAGGACATAATGGCTTTAACGCATATGATTTTTGTAAATAGGGAAGAGGCCGAAAAACTTACAAATTTTGGAAAATCTTCCGGTAAAGATAGGGAAATTTTAATTGCACTTTCAAAACTTGGACCTAAAATATGTGTAATTACAGACGGTTCAAAGGGTTCACTTGCTTACGATAGTATTAATGGCAAATTTATTAAAGTTGGAGTGTTGCCAGTTGATGCGTATGAAAGAACGGGGGCGGGAGATGCATTCGGCTCAGGAACCTTGGCTGCTCTTATTCACGGTAAAGAATTACAGGAGGCTCTAATATGGGGAACTTGCAATTCCGCTTCGGTTATTGGTTATACAGGAAGTCAAAAAGGACTTTTGAAATTAAATGAAATGGATGTGTGGCTAGCAAGAGCCAAAAGTAGTGGGGTTGACGCGATTCAATTTTAAATAATACGATGAACATTTTTGTTACCAGAAAAATTCCGGGAGATCATCTTGAAAACCTAAAAACTTCAGGACATGAAGTTAATATTTCGGATTTGGGAAGACCTTTAACAACCGAAGAACTTCTTGAAGGCATAAAAGGTGCGGACGCAATACTTAGTCTTCTAACAGACAAAATTGACGGTGATGTGATGGATGCGGCCGGACCACAACTTAAGATAATCAGTAATTACGCGGTTGGCTTTGACAATATCGATATAGATGCTGCCACCAAAAGGGGGATAATTGTATGTAATACTCCGTCAGATGAAGTAAACGAAGCCGTTGCTGAACATACGTGGGCATTAATTTTAGCTTTGGCCAGGCGAGTCGTTGAGGCGGATGAAGCTACAAGAAGGGGCGGGTATAAAGGTTGGGAGCCTGACATCTTTCTTGGTGTCAATTTAATCGGTAAAACTTTGGGAATTGTGGGTCTGGGAAGAATTGGTTCGATGGTTGCAAGACGTGCCCAAGGGTACAAAATGAATGTTATCTATAATAAACGAACACCCGATCCGGAAGCTGAAAAAGAACTTGGAATAAAATTTGTTTCAATCGATGAACTTTTGGGCACTAGTGATTTTATTTCTCTTCATGTTCCATTGACTCCCGAAACAAGACACATGATCAATGGGGAAGCTTTTGGTAAAATGAAAAAAGGAGCATATTTAATTAATACTGCCAGAGGACAGATTGTTGACGAGAGAGCTCTGGTAGATGCTCTCTCAAACGCCCAGATTGCAGGGACAGCGCTTGATGTTTTTGATAATGAACCAAATATTTCTCCGGAACTACTTGGAAATCAAAAAGCGATAACGACACCCCACATAGCCAGTGCAACTTGGGAAGCCAGAAATAAGATGGGCGAGCAATCTACATCCGCAATTATGGATACTCTAAATGGAGTCAAACCTCAAAATATGATTGACGAAAAAGTTTGGGAAATAAGAAGGAAATAATCCCCTGCAACAAATAAATATATGTCGATATTTGGCAAAAAGGAAAAAGAGTTTGAAAAAGAAGAAAACTTTGAAGAGGGGAGAAAGATAACAAAAAAACTAAAAGATCTAAACCCTGAAAATAAAAAAAAGAGAAAAGAACCGCCAAAACCATGGGGCAAAAAAGAAAGAATAATAATTTTTTTGGTTCTTCTTGCTACAACGATAATTTCGGCCACACTTTTATTCAGTAATTCAATTAAGTTTAATGGTTTAGAAAAATCCAAAAGTCATCAACCCAGATTTGATTTAAAGTCGATAAATATTTTCAAAGGTGAGACAATAGTGATTGAGAAACAATGAAAAAATTTACATCTCCGTTTGTTGTAATAAAAAATTCCTATCAAATATTTATAAAAAAAGATAACTTTTTATCTCTTATAAAGATTTATTCGCCGATTGGTTTTTTATCACTATTATCATTACTATTTATTTACATTCCATTTCTATTCGACTTTTTTAATACACCTTCCGGAAATGTGGCGATGGGTATATTTAATTTTATTTTTATTTTTCTTGCAATTTTCATAAATCTTGCCGGAGTGACTGCTATCATCAAAATTGTTGATGGAGAAATTGTTAAAATCAAAGAAATATTCAAAGAATCTGCTTCAAAATTTTGGAAGTTCCTTCTTTTATCAACAATTATTTATCTAATAGATATTTTGGGGTTATTGCTTTTGGTATTTCCTTTTATCTTGGTTTTGACATGGTTTATTTTTAGTAAATTTATAATGATCGACCAGGGGACGGGAATTAAAAAGTCATTGGTTCAAAGCAAAAAAATGGTAAAGGGAAAATTTTGGAAGGTATTACTGAGAATAGTGATATTTGGATTATTTTCTCTTTGTTTCCAAATGGTAGTAACACTTATTCCTTATGGGGTGGGAACTGTTATTTTTTATCTTGGTGGAGCTTTCTTTATACTTCCTTTATTTCTTTTTTATAGAGAAATCTCTCAGGAAACTATTAACGAATAAAACTTGTGTTGATCCCGGTATTCAAGATGTCCTTTTCATTTTTTTTGGTCGGATTTTTTTCTTCACTCCTTTTCACAATACAACGATTGGTGGGACGGTTTTCATTCAAAAACCACTCTTGCCTGGTTGGACATCCGTCACAAGGCAAAGTTCCGGTAAGTGAACATATATTAATTTTACTCACACCCTCAGGTGGGTTCCAGTCTATAGATGTTTGGCCTGCCAGAATAATGGTCATTATTTTATTCCAGATAGGTGAAGCACCGGTTACCCCCGAGGCGACACGGCTCATAGGTGAATTGTCGTTGTTTCCAACCCAAGCTAATACTAAATAATTTTGGTTATAGCCAACGGTCCAATTGTCACGTAGGTCATTACTGGTACCGGTTTTTACCGCAACTTCGGGATGACCTTTGACAACAAGATATGAATTGTAGCCAAATTCCGGTGCCCTTGCATTATTGTCTTTCAATATATCAGTTAGAAGAAAAGCAACTCTTGAATCGATTGTTTGTTTTATATTTGGGATATTTTTTTCTAAAACCTGTCCTTTGTAATTTTTAACTTCTAATATTGGCATTAATTCAGGAGTTTGTCCGAAATTGGCTAGAGTTGCATAAACTTTTGAAAGTTCCAAAGCATTAACAGCACCACCTCCCAAAGTTAAAGAGAGACCGTAATCGGATGGATTCGTCCACGTTGTGATTCCCATTTTTTGACCTTGTTCTATCATTTTTGTTACTCCATACGATGACAATACTTTTACGGCAGGAATGTTTCGACTTTCAGCGAGTGCGTTTCTTAAAGAAATTGGTCCGCGGAATTTTCCGTCATAGTTGACAGGGGTGTAGGGGGAT
>Ga0172379_10005802_pt1 | contig 17025 bp, 20 predicted proteins | sample GrowelOW334metaG_FD_119756 | JGI IMG/M metagenome (GOLD analysis project Ga0172379, IMG submission 119756) | Groundwater microbial communities from an aquifer near a municipal landfill in Southern Ontario, Canada - Groundwater well OW334 metaG | ecosystem: Environmental > Aquatic > Deep... | reverse complement strand
GTTATTGACGCTGTCCTAGTGCCGCCATCGGCTTGGATCACGTCGGCATCAATGGTAATCGTCCGCTCTCCCAATTTTCGAAGATCAACCACACCCCGCAGAGCTCGACCAATTAAACGCTGGATCTCCTGGGTGCGGCCTTTAGTTTTGCCGTGCAAATGCTCGCGCATACTGCGTTCTTGTGTCGCCCGAGGGAGCATGGCATATTCAGCGGTTAACCAACCTTCCCCACTTCCTTTCTTGTGATTGGGGATAGTTTCTGAAATCGAGGCGGTGCAAATAACTTTGGTCTCACCCATCTCAATTAAGCAGGAACCTTCCGGGTATTTTAAATAGTTCCTGGTAATTTTTACGGGGCGTAAATCAGCCGGGCCGCGGCCATCAGGACGCTTCTTCACTTAAACCTCACCCGCCGCAACCGGCTTCTGCAAACGCTGCCGACCGGCCTGAACAGTGCGCAATATCCGAGTTGATGTCGCTTCCAGGTTGGCCAGGACTTCATCAGCATATTTATCGGCTCCTTCGCGGATCTCTTTAGCCATTTGATAAGCCTGCTGCAGCACTTCTATCGCTTTAGTTTCATCTTGGGAGCGACCAGCCAGTAATTCATCATTTACAGGCATTGCCGCGACCTTTTCCACTACCCGAGCTTCCTCACGTCCCCCAGTATGGGGCTGTTGCTGTTTTCCTAAAGCATCTTTAGCAAAACCGCCGCCGCCCTGGATCACCAGCCGCATCTTGTCAATGACACTTAAAACTTTATCTTCATCGATAACTACTTTTTTGGTCAAAGGAATTTTACTGCCGTCTAAAATCAAGGATTCCAAGGTATCAAGCAAACCTAAAAGTTCCATTATTATCCCTCCCCTTTTTTCAACTTTTCCACAACCACCGGCGGCACCATCTCAGAGATATCACCGCCAAAATAAGCAATTTGCTTCACAAAACTTGATGATAAATAGGAATATTTATAATCGGTCATCAGAAAAAGAGTTTCAATTTCCGGCGCCATTTTGCGGTTGGTCAAAGCCATTTGAAATTCATAATCAAAATCAGAGACGGCACGCAAGCCGCGAATAATGACCCGGGCTTGTTTCTGTTTGGTATAATCCACTAAAAGTCCGGCAAAACTTTCTACAGTAACATTGGGAAGAGAGGAAACAGATTTTTCTATCATCGAGACCCGCTGTTCCAGAGAATAACGGGGTTCTTTTTCGGGGTTGCGGATCACAGCCACCACGACCTCATCAAACAATCGCGCCGTGCGGCTGATAATGTCCAAATGACCGTTAGTAATCGGATCAAAGCTCCCTGGGTATATTGCTCTCTTCATAAAAAGTTAATGTCGTCTCCCCGTACCGGTTTTCCCGCTTGGCTTGCAGACAGCCAAATGAATCAGCCAGTTGATGCTGGCGCCGATGTTCCGCGATAACCAGCCCTTTGGGTTTAAGATATTGACCTTGACCCAATATGGCCAGCGCACCTTCCAGGTCAGGACTGTCATACGGCGCACCCAAAAAAATCAGGTCAAACTGTTCTCCCTGGCGGGCTAAAATTTTTAATGCCCGATCCACCGGCAGAGGGAAAACTACCGCCTGATCAAACAAACCAGTTAACCGTAAATTATCTTCAATAACCTTTTGGGCTTGCCGATTCTGTTCGACAAAAACGGCCTTTTCCCCATCACGCGATAACGCTTCGATCCCCACCGCACCGGAACCGGCAAAGAGGTCTAAAAAAAGACAACCGGCCACCCGCTCGCGTAAAATGTTGAAAAGGGCTTCCTTAACTCGATCAGTTAAGGGGCGCGCCTGCCGCGGCGCTTTGAGTTTTCTCCCCTTGGCTTTGCCAGATATTACTCGCACTTTCTTTGTCTTCCGCGATCAGCTTAAAGGCCGCTTCTCTCGCCTCCCGCAGTATATTTTCGTCCCTAATTATATCAGCAACCCGAAAGCTTGGCAAACCACTCTGGCGGGTACCATAGAAGTCCCCTGGGCCGCGTAATTTTAGGTCTACTTCGGCTAAATGGAAGCCATCGGTTGAATCCAGCATCGCCTTGATCCGCTCTTTGGCTTCAGGTGTTTTGGCGTTTGCTAAGAGAAAACAATGAGATTGTTCAGAATCCCGGCCGATACGCCCTCGTAATTGGTGCAACTGGCTTAAACCAAAGCGTTCCGCGTGTTCGATTAACATCACAGTCGCATTGGGAATATCTATCCCCACCTCAATAACCGTGGTCGAAACTAAAATATTGGTTTTACCGGCTTTAAAATCGGCCATAATCCCCTCTTTTTCCTCATTTTTTAAACGGCCATGCAGTAAAGAAACTTTAAATTCCGGAAAAACTTTTATCTGCAGACGTTCGGCCTCTTCTTTGGCAGCTTTTAAATCCACTTTTTCCGATTCTTCCACCAGCGGATAGACAATAAAAATCTGGCGTCCTTCTTCTACCTTTTTCCGGACAAAATTATAAGCCCCACTCCTTTTCCCTTCCGGCACAAAATAAGTCTTGATGGGTGTGCGGCCCGGCGGCAATTCATCAATAATGGAACGGTCTAAATCACCATATAAAGTCAGGGAGAGAGAACGCGGAATCGGCGTGGCGGTCATAACCAGAACATCCGGATTAACCCCTTTTTGCACCAAAGCTGTCCGCTGTATAACACCAAAACGATGTTGTTCATCGATAACAATTAACCCTAATTGGCGAAAATTTACTCCGGTCTGGATCAAGGCATGGGTCCCAACTAAGAGATCATATTTATCGATATTTTGCCGCTCACCTTTTTGCGCTGTACTGCCAGTTAAAAGGCCAACCTTAATTTTCAAAGGTTTCAACATTGTGGTCAGTTTTTCATAATGCTGGGCGGCTAAAATTTCGGTCGGTGCCATAACCGCCGCCTGGTAACCGGCTTTAATCGCCACCAGCGCCGCTAAAGCGGCAATCACCGTTTTACCGGAACCAACATCCCCTTGCAGTAAGCGGTTCATCGGCCGCGGAGCCAACATATCGCTTAGAATTTCCTGCCACACCCGCTCCTGGGCCGCAGTCAATTGAAAAGGCAAAGAAGCCTTAAATTTAGCCAGCGCTGGCTCATCCAATTTAAAAGCTATGCCTGGAGAAGCCTGGACAATTTTTCGCCGCAAACCTAACCCCAGTTGAAACAGGAAAAGCTCATCAAAAGCCAGGCGACGCCGGGCCGGTTCAACCTCTGCCAGTTTGTTGGGAAAATGCAATGTCATAATTGAAGGATGCAGTTCGGCTAAAGCATGACGTTTTTTAATTTTCGCCGGCAGCCAGTCTCTAACTTGTGACAATAAATCCTCTAAAGCAGATTTTATAATACTGCGTAATTTTTTGGGAAAGAGCCCTTCAGTTAAACTATAAACCGGCACAATTTTCGGCAAGTCAGGAGAATAAATCTCATAATCACGCACCTGAAGCTGTCGGCTGGCATCAAAAGTAGAAATTTCCAATTTACCGGTGACCAGTAATTTCATCCCCGGGCGAAACAATTGGGTCAGATAGGGCTGATTAAACCAGACCGCTGTTATGCGATTACTTTTGTCCGCTAACACGACTTTGAGGACGGAGAAACGACTGCGGGTCAACTGGAGGTCAAGACTGATAATCTCGGCCAAAATCACAGCGGGACTGCCGGGCTGTAACTTGGCAATTGGGGTCACGATACTCCTGTCATCATAATCGCGAGGAAATAAAAAAATCAAGTCTTCAACAGTTATAACGCCAAACTTCCGGAGCAGTTTGGCCACTTTGGGGCCAACCCCTTTAAGATATTGGACCGGCGTATCTAATTGCAACTTTACCATGATTGGTTTGCGCCTATTTCCCTCTTATGCTATAATACACTTATTATGAGCAGAAAGTGTATCGTTTGCAGTAAAAAGTCCCAAGTTGGCATGCGCGTATCCCACAGTATGCAACACACCAAGCGTAAATGGCTTGCGAATTTGCAGAAAATCAACATTATTTTCAAGGGCCAGAAACGCAAGGACTACGTCTGCACCAAATGCCTCAAAGCCGGTAAAGTGCAAAAAGCCATTTAAGTGTTTTCTTGATGCTTAAATCGTTGGGTCGCAATTTCATCCAAAAACTTCGTCTCCAGGTCTAACATCAATTTCTGGTATTCTTTCAGCCGCTTCTCTTTGTGCTTTTCCATGATCTTCTTGTCCTTCATGGAAGTGATCAGTTGAGCGCGCTGTTCTTCAAGGACCTTGCTGGCTTCAATAACTTTTTCTACCTGGTGGGCCAAATCATCTTTGAGAACTTCCAGGTGCGCCTTACGCTGGAGGACGCGGGAAAAATCAGAAATGGGACCTTTGCGAAAAACCCCGCGCAGATCTTCTTCACGGTCCTTTTTCGCCTGGGCAATCGCTTCTTCCCTTTCTTTCTCCGTCATATAGACACGCTGTTTTTCGGCAAACTTTTCCTGCTCTTTTTTCTCTTTAATGGCCCGGACCTTTAAGACCGATTCCAGATCGTATTTAAAAGTCTTGCCCGGTTTTTGTTTGGCCATAGCCCTCTCCTATCTGAACCTCACCCCCTCCCTCACTTCGTTCGGGTTTCCCCCTCTCCATCGAAGATGGAGAGGGGGATTAAGGGGGTGAGGTCACCTGAAAATTGCTAACATTTTTTGCACTGTCTCTTCATAAGAAATTTTTTCAAACGTCCCTTGTCTAAGGAAAGCATTGACCTGGTCAATCTTTGACATCGCATAATCGATCTTAGGATTGCTCCCTTTAACATACGCGCCGATATTGATCAAATCTTCCGCTTCCGCATAGCGGGCCAAGACTTCACGCAATTTTCCCGCTGCCTGCTTTTGTTCATCGCCCGCTAAATTGGTCATCAAGCGGGAAACACTGTGCGGCACATCAATCGCCGGATAATGGTTTTTCGCCGCCAGGTCGCGCGATAGGACAATATGGCCGTCAAGGATAGAACGTGAATGGTCGGCAATCGGCTCATTCATATCATCGCCTTCCACCAGGATCGTGTAAAAAGCAGTAATGGAGCCGATTTCTGAAGTGCCGGAGCGCTCCATCAGGCGCGGCAGGAGGGCAAAAACCGAAGGGGTATAGCCTTTGGTTGTCGGGGGTTCTCCAGCCGCTAAACCAATTTCGCGCTGGGCCATGGCAAAGCGGGTCACCGAATCCATCATTAAAATAACAGCTTTGCGTTGGTTGCGGAAATATTCGGCAATAGCCGTGGCGACAAAAGCGGCTTTTAAACGAATTAACGGAGGCTGGTCTGAAGTTGCAGCTATGACCACGGACCGCTTCAACCCTTCTTCACCCAGAGATTCTTCAATAAAATCCCTGACTTCGCGGCCGCGCTCACCAACCAGGGCGATAACGTTAACGTCAGCCGACGCATTCCTGGCAATCATCCCCATAACAGTAGATTTGCCTACTCCAGAACCGGCAAAAATTCCGATGCGCTGTCCCCGACCAACCGTCAACATGCCATCAATCGCCCGGATACCAACCTTCATTATTTCAGTTATGCGCGGCCGTTTGACCGGATCAGGGGGATCGGCATCAAGTGGGTAATCAAGTTCGCCTTCTATCTGTCCCTTACCGTCAACCGGCTCTCCCAGCCCATTTAAGACCCGACCTAACAAATCATGACCAACTTTAACTAACAGAGGATGCCCGGCGGCCACAACTTGAGCCCCAGGAGCAATACCAGACGTGGAGCCTAAGGGCATCAGAAGGACCCGATTTTCACGAAAGCCGACAACTTCGGCAAACGCAGTACGATTATCTTTTTCCAGCCTGATAGTGCACAAATCACCGACGGAAACACCGCCAACCTGGGCTTCAATAATCAAGCCAACGACCTGGACGACTTTGCCAATGACTTTGACCAGATCGGTGCGTTCTATGGCGCGGTAATACTTGTCGTAATCAATGTGCAGTTTGGACATTATTGCTCTTCTACTAGTTCTGCCGGTTCTTCAGCTTCTTCAGGCGTATCGACAGAACTTTCATTCTCCGTCGAAACTTTTTTCAAGGCGGCTTCAATGGACTTCAGTTTGGTCGATATTTTCGCATCGATAAAACCGAGGTTAGTCTCAATAACACAGCCGCCAGCTTCCACATGGGGGTCTTCCAGGACGGAAAAACTTTTTACCCCGTCCAGCATGCCAGTTAAGCGATCTTTATAACGTTTCAGATATTCGGCGTCTTCGCGGTTAACCCGGACAATAATTTGCTCCCGGTCAGAGACACGGGCAATCGCTTCCGCCACAATATTTAAGCAAACATCCCGATGCAGAGAAACTTCGGATTTAATGATCTGTTCAGCCACTCTGATAGCCAGGCGCAGGATCTCCGGCTCCGCTTCTTTTATAATTTTCTTCCGTTCTTTAACCGCCTGGTTTAGCGTCTCCAGTGCTTCGGCCACTCGCTCTCCCGTCTCGGCCCGTCCTTCTTCATAACCGGCTTGTTTTGCTTCTTCCCGAACATTTTCCGCTTCGCCTAAGGCTTCATCAACAATCCGTTGGGCAGCAACCTGCGCCTCCGATATATTTTCCACTCGAGGTGCGACCGGAGCAGCCACAGAAGTTGGTCCGGTCACTGATTTTAGCGGCCCAATTGAAAGTTTGAGACGAGCCACCCCTGGCTGACGCTCAATTAACAGAGTGCCGCTGTCTTCAATAAGTTCTTTCTTTATTAATGCCATTATGTATTCCTAGACCGCCGCTTCAAAAAACAATTTATTCTGGAAAAGCCCTCTTAATTTCTCCGCCAGCTTTTCCTGTAAATGATTTTTTTTCAAGTGGCCAAGCAACTGAACTAATATTGGTTTTTCCCGGGGTAAGGAAAGAAGCGCTTCGTCTCGTTCCAAAGGCGGCAATTGGGACAACAAAAAAGCAATTAATTGCGGTCGTTCATATACTAAAACTTGATACTGCTGCCGAGAACGAGTGGCAGGTGGTGAGGAAACCGGCGGCGGGGCAATTTGTTGCGGCAATTGTCCCCCCTCTCCTCCACTCGGCAGAGCCAAAAAACCCTTCAGATCATTTAAAACTTCCGCTAAAGCATCGGGGGACGGTGACGGCAAATGATTGAGGCTGGAAGCGATTAAATCGGCTAATTCGTTCGGCAGATAACGTAAAACCCTGGCGGCTGTCTCTCCGCCTAAAATAGAAAGAAAAATCGTTGCTTTTTCTCTGCCGGTTAAAGGCATTTTATTCGCTTAACCACTTCCTGAGCAACTCCGCAATCTTCTCAGGATTCCTTTCTACAGCCGACTTGATCCCTTCTAAGGCCGTGGCTTTTTCTAAACCAGGAGCAACCGATTCCAAAACATTGGGATGAGTGCCGGGTTCGGCAACAGTAACTTTAGGTTTGGCTGAAACTCCGCGCCTCAAAGCCTGCCAAACCAGATAAATGATAACTCCACCACCAGCCAGTAACAGCAGCCAGGCTAAGCCGCGCAACCAAAACAGGGACAAGCCAAAACCGGATGTTAGCGGTTTTCCCGTCGGCAAAGTCTTATCAACATCACTTCTGACAACTTCCGGCGGCGGAGAGGCCAAATGGAACGGGACACACTGCAAAACAACCCGATCCCCGCGCTGTTTATTATAATCAACAGCGGCCGCTACCGCCTTAAAAGTAGCTTGTTTTAATTGTTTCGTTAAATCAAGGCGATTATCAATTAAGACAACTGTTACGACTTTCTTTATTTTGGGCTTTTGTTCAGTGTTAAATTTGCCTTTTTTATCTTTTACAAATTCAATATCAGTCTTAACGATCACACTATTAATGGGATAAAATCGATTAAGTATCTCCTGCGCTTTGCCGGACAAATTACGCTCCATATTCTTTTTGATCCGGGCCGCCGCGATAATCTGGGCTTCTTTTGTTGAGACAGGCTCTTCTGAATATTCTGGTCTAATAGGCAATCCAGGCAAAACCGTTGTCGCGGTCACCGCCGCAATAGTGTTGGTAGTGGTGGTGGTAGATTTAATTGAAGTCAAAGTTGTTGTTGGCAACAAGATTGTTGTCGTCGTCTGGAGCAAAGTAGAGGTAGTAACCGGCATAGGAATAACGGTTGAAGTTGTCACTGCCGCCGTCGGTTTAACGGCTAGCGGCGGAGAAGGTGACAAAGGAGGCGGCGTGACCTCAAGGCTAGATTTGATTTCCGCCGAAGACGGCGCAGATTCTTCTGGTTGCGGGGATTCCGGCAGCGGCTGCATAATAACCGCGCGCGCCGCTTTAGCCGTCAAAATCCGGCCAGTGCTATCAATGACGGTAACATTCTCCGGCTGGAGGTTTTCAACACTACTGGCAACTAAATGGATAATGCCGGTAATTTTTTCTGGGATCAATTCCAGCCCCGGCCGGACCCGCAGCATGACAGATGCGGTAACCGGGACCACGGTTTCGGCAAAAAGTTTCGTTTCGGGAATCACAATCTGCACCCGGGCATCATCAACTCCCTGGATACGACGGATGGTCCGTGACAGTTCACCAGAAATAGCCCGGATCAGCTGGATGCGCCGGTCAAAATCTGTCGCCCCTAACTTTGACTCATCAAAAATTTCCCAGCCTACGACCCCACCGGCCGGCAAATTCTTTTCCGCCAGGCCCAAACGGGCTTCATCTGCTTTAGCTTTAGGGACAGCAATCGCTCGTCCTTCATCTTGAATTTCATAAGGAATGGCTAATTCTTTTAGCCGGGCAATCGCGTTAGCCGCGTCCCTTAGCTCCAGGTTGGAATAAACTACCGTATAACCATTGGAATTGCGACTGGCCTGGCTGCAACCACGCACCAGAAAAACAAACAAAGTAATGATTAAGACAACCGCCACCCCAGCTAAAAGTATAATTCGCCTGATATCAAAACTGCCGCCTGGCGTTGCTCCCCCTGGTTCAGCCATCATTCCCTCCTAACATGTTCTACCAATAACTACTTTACTCCGAACTCCTAACTCATTACTCCGAACTAATTACACTTGTAACTGTGTAATTTCTTTAAACGATGTGACTGCCGCGTTAATAACGGTAACTGCCAAGTTTACTTCAATGCTCGCTTTTGATTGAGCGATCATCACCTCATGCATTTGGGCCTCTCCACGGACATATTTATCAATTAATTCGTTAGCATAATTTTCCGATCGGCTGACCCCATCTAAAGATTTAATCGCCCGGGACAAAATATCATCAAACATATTACTGCCAGAAGCTTCCGTCTTGATCTCCGGATTAGCCAAAGAGGTGTCATTCACGGCCGAGGCATTAGGAGCAATGTAATCATCCCCCAAGATCTGGGCAAGCCTGATCTCCGCGCTCATCGGACCAACTTTACCTACCATTTTATTTCACCTCTTATTTTATTTACGGCAATTGCAGGGTATCCTGCATCATTTTTTTTGTCGCGTTAAAGGCCGTGATATTGGCCTCATAAAGACGGGAAACATACATCATGTCCACCATTTCCTGGGAATAATCAACATTGGGCAAAGAGACAAAACCTTTAGCGTTAGCATCAGGGTGACCAGGATTATAAACCTGGGGAAAAGGAGTTGTATCTTCCACTACATCAGAAACTTCTACCCCGCCACCGCTTAAACGCACCTGGGCATTTTCCAATTCGTTGGCAAAGGATAACGGTTTTTCCCCCAACACCGCAATGCGGCGCTGATATGGGCCGCCGTCTACAGTGCGAGTCGTATTCATATTGGCTAAATTGGAAGCAATCAGCTCCATCGTCAAACGCTGTGCTTCCAAGCCGGATATACTAATATTTAATGCTTGATCAAAACCCATCGGTCATCATCTCCTTCCCTGCGTGGCAATCGTCTTCAGGATACTGATCTTGGAAGAGAGCAATTTCACATACGTCGAATATTTGATGGAATTATCGGTCAAGGCGGCCAACTCATCCTCCAACACCACTTGTTTTTTATTTTCCCGTTTAACCGCCTGCATCAGCTCTTCGTTAAATTCCATCGGCTCATAACCCGGGGTCTTGGCATTGGCAATATTATGGGAAATGACTTCCTGGCGCCGCGCGGCAATATCCATACTCCGCTCTAAAGCATCAAATTGGGAATCAAATAAATCAACTGCTTCAGGCATGTTTTAACCTCATCTGGATAATTTTTATCGCCTTAGCCAACAAACGGCAAACCTTAGGTCGGGACAAGCGCATTTTAGACGCAATTGTCTTCTGGTTCAACCCCTGATGATAAAACATCTCAACCACTTGACGCTGCTGCCCAGGTAAAGTTTGGAGAATATCCCTTAATTTAAGCTTAACTTCATTAAACTCAAGTTCGGCGGCCGGAGTTGTCTCTCCAGGAACAGGGGCTTCAACCCCCACCGCCGTCATCTCCTCAATTGAGAGGAGATACATCAAGGCCGAAGCAGAAACAATTTTTTTAATTCTCTTTACTGCCAGCTTAAATTCATCTTCGGACAGCTCTTTCTTTTCCAGTAAGGCATCCTCTTTTTCTTCCTTCTTGCGGTCAACAACAGAATTAACGCCTTTTTTAGCCAGGTCGCGCACCATTACCTGAACACGATAAGGAACCGGGTTATAGTTTTTTAAACCGTCAAGCATCTCTCCGCGGATACGATAAGAAGCGTAGGTTTCAAATTTTACCCCTCGACCGGAATCAAAATTTTCCCAGGCTTTCATTAAGCCGATTGTACCGTCAGAGACCAGGTCGTCATACTCAATATTGGGCGGCAACCCCTTACCCGAAACCATGGCCGCAATCGAGTGGACCAACGGCATATAAGCTTCGATCGATTTTGGCAAATTTTTATTAACTTCCGCTTTTACCAATTATTTACTCCCCTATCCCATTAATAACATTATCAGGCAGAACCGTCGCGGCAGAAAAAGATTTTGTCCTGGCTAATTCCAAGGCCATCTGATTAAGCATCATGTCATTAGAAAAAGCCGAGCCAAAAGAGTTCGCATTATCTTTTTCTTCTGCCAAGCTTAAATTGGGCTCCTGAAAAGTTTGTTTTAATATTTCCTTATAAAATATGGCCAGAAATTCTTCTTTGATTTTTTGCCGTTCACCATCAGAGGTCGCCTGCTGGGCTCGTTTGATTAAACCAGAGCTCAAAACTTTTTGGGTCGCGCTGTTCATTGGCTCTTGTAAGGCAGAACTTTGCTGAGAAGACAGACCGGCCGCCTGGCTGTCATTCATCATATCGAACAATTGACTGCTGTTAATAATAGGACTAATGCCATCAACCATTAAATTACCTCAAGTTCGGCTTTGATCGCCCCAGCATGTTTCATTGCCTGCAAAATAGAAATTAAATCCTGCGGCGAGGCCCCAACCGCGTTGAGCGCTCGAGCCAGCGATGATAACGTTGCACCGCCGGAAACCGGGATTAACTTGGATTGAGTCTGGTTGATCTTAGAAACCGTGCGGGCCCGATAGCGCCCGTCATCAGGAATAATCTCTTCCCCAATCCCGCCTTCAGAAAACAAAGACATATCCCCAATAGTTACATCTATCCCGGCATAAGAGACCGCCACAGGATCGATTTTCACATTATGACCAATGACAATCGTGCCAGTCCGCTCGTTCACGACAATTTTTGCGATTTCATCCGGTACCACTGTTAAATTTTCTATCGCGGCCAACAACACAACCAAATCTTTGTCATCTGTGCGGCCAACCATGACAGTGGCCGCATCTTTGGCAACAGCATCAATACCGGCGCGCTGAATTCTGTCCGCCACTCGTTTAGCAGTCGTAAAATCCGGCTCATTAATTACTAACGTTAATGAATTCTTATTAGCCAGGGAAACTGGGATTTCTTTTTCCACTAAACCACCGCCAGGGATCCGGCCAGCCGTAGTCTGGCGCTGTTTCAAGTAAATATAAGGGACCGTTGGGCTGCCGGGAATAACACCAACTAATAAACTCCCCTGCGCCACCGCGTAAACCTGGTCATCAACCCCTTTTAAGGGAGTGGTCAGCAATGTCCCCCCCTGGAGAGAAGTTGCGTCCCCCACTGAAGAAACTGTAACATCAATCTTTTGGCCCGACTTAACAAACGGCGGCAAAATAGCGGTCACCATAACAGCGGCCGTGTTGCGAGAACGAAAATCAACTGACTGCGGCACCACACCCATCCGCGACATCAAATTAGTCAAAGCTTGCTGGGTAAAACCAGTCTGGCTGCGATCGCCACAATTTCGCAACCCAACCACCAAACCAAACCCCATCAATTGGTTATCCCGAGCTTCCAAAACATGGGAAATATCCTTAATACGAACTGATGTCTGCGCCAGCGTCGGCAGGCCCAAAACCAACGAAATTAAAACTGCTATAACTACTAATTGACGCACTTTCCCCCCCTTAAAACAACCAATTAAAAAATCTGACCAACCAGCCAGGCGCTTCGGCTTCCGCTACCACACCAGAGCCGCGCACGATTAATTCGGCATCCGCCACCTGATAAGAATAAACAGTGTTAGCTCCGCTAATATCTTTTGGCCGCACCATCCCGGTAATCGTGATGTCCTGCAAATCATCGTTAACCTGAACTTTGTGATGCCCTTCGATCTTTAAATTCCCGTTGGGGAGAACATCTGTAACCCAAGCGGAAATACGAGACGAAACATTGTTATCCCGGGTAGTTTGCCCCGACCCTTGGAAAGTATTGGAAAGTTGACCGGTTAAAGAATTACTTCTCCCGACAATCGGAGCCAGGTTAGCAAGAGTATGATTAATTTTGGCCGCCAGGTCATCTTGATGAACCGTTTTTGTCCCTCCCCGATTGCGCGCGGTCGTATTTTCTGAAACAACAATATTAATAATGTCCCCCAAGCGATAAGCTTTTTCCGTGCTGTATGGCGAGGCGCTTTCTTTGTCATTCCAGATCGAATCAGCCAGCACGCTCCCGGCTAATCCTAAAATCAGTAAACCTAATATAAGTATTTTTTTCATAATATTTTCACCTGAGCTTTAATTAGTTCCAACATAATCAATCATCACTTCGGTACTGGAAACCAATGTCCCCTCCAAGACTCCCTGACCGCCAACTGCTCCCTGGCGTTTGACTTTGATCGGTTGAGCCAGATAACCATCCATTAGCGCGGTCCCGAGAGCTTTAACGGTAAAACCCTCACCTTTCACTATTAACCGCACCGTATCCCCCTTCCGCACCAAGGGGACCGCCCTGATCATCCAGCGAAAAACGGTGCTGTTTTCCGGGATCATAGTACTGGATTCATTGCCCAGCAGCTGGGAACTATCAGTAAAGAAACCTTTGGGAAGCAAAGCAATATCTCGTTCTTCCCGCCCTAAAGCATCAACAGAAATTACTTCTCCCCTTTTGATCATCCGCCTGGCAAAAATAACCGGAGCAAAGACCTCAACCTTGGCCCGCAGGAAAAATTTTTGTTCGCGCTCGCCATCAAGAACGGAAATCGGAAAAATCACATTACCCACCGGATTAAAATTCCGATAAACATCGACAACTTTAAATTTGGTGCGGTCACTTAATTTTTGCAGCCCGGCCAATGTTTTGTCCGCGAATTTAAACTCCACCCGGATATCCAGGGCCCGCCAATCCGGATTAACGCTAATAACATAATCTTTCACCACCTGGCCAAGCTTGCCGGCCGGATCATTTAAAGCATCGACTTCGCCGCAGCAAAACGCGGCTAAAGCCAACAACAATAAAATAAAGCCGCAAACTTTTTTCATGAAATTATTGTTTCATCCTATCAACACTGGTTAACATCGCTTCATAGGACTGCACCGCTTTGGTCACAGAATCAAAAACTCTCTGCACCATGACCATCCGCATCATTTCCGATATGACATCAACATTAGAATCTTCCAAAGAATATTGGTTAATGACCCCAAAACCGTCTTCACCGGACGTGCCGATCATAGGTTCACCGGAAGAATCACTGGCCGCGAAAAGATTTTGCCCCAATTTTTTTAAGCCGGCCGGATTGGTAAACTTGGCCAGGCTGATCTGCCCAATCTCCGAATAAGTGGTTTCGTTATTGAGAGCGGCTTGCACGACACCGTCTTGAGTAATAATAATAGAAGTGGTCCCCGCAGGAATAATTATTTCCGGATCCAGTTTGCGGCCGTTGGGATCGACCAGATTTCCTTCATTATCAAGGTGTAAATTCCCCGCCCGACCATAGGCATTAGTCCCATCGGGCAGTTTAAAGATCAGAAATCCCTCCCCTTTGACCGCCAGATCAAGCGGGCTGCTGGTAGTAGTATAGGTACCTTCGGTAAAATCACATGGAGTTGCCGCTACCCGAACCCCAGTGCCGTATTCCACATCTACCGGCGGCGAATCAGAGCCCGACATCTGGTCATAGAGCACGTCCTGAAAACTTTTTTCAATATAAAAAAGGCTCTCCATCTCTGACCGGCCTTTTTTAAAACCAACTGTCTTGGCATTGGCCAAGTTGTCGGTAATATTTAATATCTCATCCTGCATCGCGGATAATCCGGTCGCCGCAACATAAAGTGGTTGAAACATATTTCACGCCTCCTTGATTATTTTTTGTCGTTAAGGACTGGCCTTGCCTAAGTCCATTGCCTTGCTTAAGTTCGCATCTCTGGTCTGGATAATTTTTGAATTGATGGTGTAGACGCGTTCCAGCATCATCATTGTCATCGTCTGATCAACAATACTGACATTGGAAGCTTCAACATAACCTTGAATAACATGGGGATTTTCAACTTCAACAATGTTCGCATCCCGCCCATTAAGCTTAAAGAGACTGCCGTTCATCGACTCAAAGGCCTTGTAGTTCTGTGGAACAACGACCCTTATAGAATCGACTTCTACTCCATCAACCAGGACTTGGCCGCTTTGGGAAATCTGCACATCAGATCCTTCAGGGACCATAATAGGACCAGCATGACCTAAGACCGGTAAATTGCCGGCGACAGATAAAAGGCGTCCATCGCGATCCAGGTGAAAACGGCCATCTCGCGTGTAACCCTCACCCCATGGCGCCTGCAGGACAAAAAAGCCTTTGCTCCCTAAAGCTAAATCCAGCTTGTTATTGGTTTTGGCTAATGTGCCGGCGGTATTATCGGTATAAGTATCATCAACTTGAGGGATCATGGCAGTGAGACGTTTGTCAGCCGCATCTAATTCAAAGGGGAAGCCGCGCACGACAGCATCTGTTTTTTTATAACCGGGGACCGGTTCATTGATCATATTGTCCATCATCTTATGGACTCTTTGGTCCGAGCTTTCCAGGCCAGCTTTCCCGATCTCAAAAATGCGGTCGGTCATGTTGAAGAAATTATAAGATGGATAACCTCAATTGTCAACGCAAATTAATCGAGAATAAATTAAGGTTTAGGGCCTTTTTTTATTCTTTTCTTCTTCCTTTAAATGTTCAATCATTCGCTCGCGTTTTTGCGCCATTCTGTCGAGCCGATAAACAAAGAAAAGGACTTCGGCCACTAGGGTGTAGAGCTCCGGCGGGATCTCGGTATCTAATTCTAGTTTTGCCAAAAGCTTGGCCATTTCCGGGTCTTCATAAAGGGGGATTTGATTGTCTTCGGCTATTCTTAAAATCTCATCCGCTACCAATCCCCGGCCGGAAGCAATGACCAAAGGTGCTTTGTCGCGGTCAATATCATAGCGTATGGCGATAGCCGCTTTGCGTTCGGTCGGCGTCTTCGGGGCGGATTCAGCTAGATTATCCGGGTTAATGTTAATTTTTTCTTCTGCCATGTTTTTACCTCGAGCTTGTCGAGAGGTTATGCTTCCAGATCTATCCTCTTTAATATGTTTTCCAACGACGCCAACATTGGGATCAAATAAGGCTTGATATGACACATGGCCGGATCAACCTTAACTTGATAACCGGTAATTAAAAAGTTTTTGTCCCCCAGTTTTTTTTGAAAATCCCCATATTCTTTGGCAATCGCCGAGCGTCCCTCGTCGCCATAATTTTTTTCTGAAAAAACAAAGACTACATACACCTTATTATCCTTTACATACATGGAAATGACAATTCTGCCAAAATTGGTCGTCTCAAAAGACATCACAACTTGCGTGTTGCGAGGATCAACCGCCGACCCCTTCCCCTCCCCATCGCGTTTAACAACTATTTCCAGATCTTTGGTCGGGGTGGTCATAGCGTTGGGAATTTGCTCGTACAAATAATTGACTTCCGAGCGCCCGGATTGGGAAAGTATTGCCTGGGCCAGCATATTGTCCATGACACCATCGAGCTTGCCGCGGAATTGGGTCAGCGCCGAAGAGAGCGCCTGACCCTCTTTGTTTTCCGAAGATTTGGCCTTATCCTGCACGCCAGCCAACAAAGCTTTAAGAGAACGCAGATCATTAAGAGCGGTTTGCTGTGTGGCTGAAGTTTTGCCGCCGGACGCCTTATCAGACAAGCTGCGGAAAGATTCGTCAAACTGCGCTAAAATTGTCCCCAACTGGGAAACCAAGTTAGAATTGAGCATAGCTTTCCCCATCCCCAGCGCGGAAGCTAAATTACCTAGGGATTGCTGCAGCGCGGCATACTGTTGGGCAATACTAGGATTTTGTGAAAAAAATTGTCCCAGAACCTTTGCTGCCTGCGGCGAGTCCATCCCCTTCATCAGTAAAAGGACAGAAGCTTCCTGCATCGCTTGTGATTTGTCCGACCCTTGCAGCATCGTTGTCATTTTTACAAAATTGCCGCGGGACAATTCCACCCCATTGCGCAGCATTAATGAGGCTAATTTGGTATTAAAATCATTCGGTTCAATTTGGATATTTAAAAGATGGGAACGGATATCAGCAACTGTCAGGGCACGGGCAATGGTTGGGGCGGCTGGGGCCGCGGCAGTTGGGGCCGCCGGAGCAGTAGTTTGGGGAGCTTGAGTTGGGGCCGCCTCTGTGGTTCGGGCTGGCGCTTGCGTCGGAACACCACGCGCGCCACCAGCAGCTTGATTTTGAGGAGAAGAGCTAACGGGCGTACTGGCCGATTTTCCAGTCGGCCAAATCATTGGCTTGCCGGGATGGATC
>Ga0172379_10005801_pt1 | contig 17026 bp, 17 predicted proteins | sample GrowelOW334metaG_FD_119756 | JGI IMG/M metagenome (GOLD analysis project Ga0172379, IMG submission 119756) | Groundwater microbial communities from an aquifer near a municipal landfill in Southern Ontario, Canada - Groundwater well OW334 metaG | ecosystem: Environmental > Aquatic > Deep... | reverse complement strand
TACCAGAACAAGGATGGGACAGTTAAAGTTCCTAAAGTGCTTGTTCCTTACATGAATGGATTAAAGGTTTTGGGCAAGAAATAGTTATTACTTTCTAATAACCATAAGGTTTAAATACCGGCTTTTTGACTGAAATACGAGGTTTTAGGGGAAATATAATATGAAAATACTTGCAATAGGCGACTTTCACGGCGATACGCAAATGGCTAAAAAGGCTGCTGAAAGAGCTGATAAGGAAAAAGTGGACCTTGTAGTTATATGCGGGGATATTACACAAGACGGGATCACTACTGACAACTTAGTCGGAGCTTTCAAGCAGAAGGTTTTGCTGGTTCCAGGAAACCACGAAGGCAATGACATTGCTGATTTTCTTGCTGAAAGATATGGCGGAAAGAACCTCCACGGTTATGCTTATAGAATAGACAATTTGGGCTTCTTTGGCTGCGGCTCTGCAAACGTTGGGCAGTTTGGGCTTACTGAAACAGAGATATTTGACACTTTGAAGAAAGGCGCTAAATACACAAAAGATTGCAGGAAGAAGATAATGGTAACTCATGTTCATCCAAAAGGCACTTTGATGGCAAAATTCTCAAGCTTTGTGCCTGGAAGCGATGGGGTAAAGAAAGCGATTGAGGAATTCCATCCGGATATATTATTTTGCAGCCATGTGCATGAGGCAGAAGGCATTGAAGAGAAGATAGGGAATACAACTGTCATTAATGTCGGAAGAAAAGGCAAGATTATTGAGTTATAGGCTATAGATAAACTTAAATAAAAGGGATTCTATTATTTTATTATGAGACTATTTATACTTCTGCTGGTTTTAGCAGCAATGCTCCTTATTGGCTGTTCTGTTCAAACTTTAGAAGAACAGGATAAGCAAATAAAAGAACAAGATAAGCAAAGCACCGCCTGTCCTAATACTTGTGATGAAACAGCTTTAAGGGGAAGGATAGATTCCGCATTTGGATTTGATTCTTATACAATACAATGCAGTGAATGTGACTTAAGCAGGGGTGGGTTTATCAAGGCGAGAATAGTTTTTGAGGGTTCTGCAGCTATGAATCTTTATTACCATAATGGATGGTGTTCTTCTGGCGGAGCAGACTGCGGATGGGAAGTTAGCGTTACGTCATATACCCGTGATAAATTTGAAGATGTTAAGGAAAAATTCTGCGGACAATTGCAATCAGAGGGCTATACGGGGGAGATTCCGGCAGGCGGGGTATGCGGAACCCAACAATATGATACTACTGAGGATGTTCGCCAGAAATGCATGAAGGGGGAGTATGATACTATTGATAGTCAGCGTGCTTCTTTCTCTGTAGTTCAAGAAGGCAATAGATGCGGCTATTCAGTGAGCAAAGGGGTATTGCACACATTTTAAATACTTAAACCGCGTATTAAGGGAAATATGATTGGCTACATAATGCTGCTTGTTGCGCTGATTGTATTATCGGCTTTTTTCTCTGCGTCAGAGATAGCAATATTCTCAACAAGCACTGCAAAAGTAAGGTCTTTGCTTGAAAAAGGGGTTAGGGGCTCTAAAAAGCTGGATTATCTTAAAAGCAATCCCAAAAAGACACTTTCCACAATACTCATAGGAAATAATATTGTTAACATATCTGCTTCCTCAATCGCAACAATGCTTGCAATAAGGGTTTTTGGGGATTTAGGCACAGGGCTTGCAACAGGCGCAATGGTTTTATTGATACTTGTTTTTGGGGAAATATCACCAAAAGCATATGCCACCCATCATGCTGAGCCAGTAGCATTGTTTGCAGCGCCAATATTGCTTTTTTTAATGAAAGCGCTTTATCCTATTGTAATTATATTTGAGTTCACTGCAAGAAAGCTTACAGGCACTGAATCTGGAATGAAGCCTCAAGCTGTAACAGAAGAAGAATTAAAAGCAACTCTTGAAATGAGCGCTGCTTCAGGCAATGTAAAGAAGGAAGAGAAAGAGATGATTGAGAGTGTTTTAAGGTTTAATGACATTACTGTTCGAGAAGTAATGACTCATCGCAGCGAGATGGTTTGCATTGATGAGTCAATGAAGATAAAAGATGCTGCAGAAATAATGGAAGCAGAGGGATTTTCAAGATATCCTGTCAATAAAAAATCAAAAGAAAATATTGTAGGGGCGGTTCATATTAAAGATGTATTTTTTGCAGCTACAAAAGGCAACGGCAATAAGCCAATGAAAAGCGTGACGACCAAGATTGAGTTTGTGCCGCAGCACATGCTTCTTAATCAATTGTTTAAGGAGTTTCAGGACAAGCAGATGCATATGGCTATTGTTGCAAATGACCATGGAGAGGTTATAGGCCTCGTGACTCTTGAGGACTTGCTTGAAGAGCTTGTCGGAGAGATTATTGACGAGACAGATGTCAGGCAGCACTTGATTAAGAGATTGGACAAGCAGACTGTTTTGGCTCACGGAACCACTGAGCTCAGGTCACTGAACAGATTCTTCCATACTACTTTGCCCGGCTCCCTTAATGATTCATTAAGCAAGATTATTTTGAAGAATATTAAGAAGTTCCCGAAGCAGGATGAAGTGATTAACATAAACCAGAATGAGATTACGATTGTAGAAGCAACGCCAAAGAAGATTGTCAAGGTTAAGATTAAGAAGATGTATGAGTGAGTAAGGCTTTTTTATTATTTATTTTTGTAATGGTTTGCCAGAAATAAAGCTCCTATCGTAAGGAATACTATGCTTCCTATTATTGAGATTGGGTTGATTGCTTTTGTTGGAAACATTAATAGCGTGGTTATTGCCCATATTATGCAGGCAATTCCAATTGTCATGAAGATGATTCCACCTCTGAGCTCATGCTTCCAGGAGATTAAAAGCAGAGCAATTAAAACAAATGAAGGGATGTTGTGCATAAGCAATCCAATTAATATTTGGCTAAAACCAGAAGCTGAATCAAAAACGTCCAAAGAGAAGATTGCAAGGAAAAGCGCAAATACAATGAGGGCTATTCTTGGCGCCCAAAATAATGCTTTGTTAATCTTTTTCTTCATCTGTAATCATTAGACACCTGCCTATATAATATTTGCCATTTAGTAGGTAGCTATCTCGGAAAATTTATTCACTTTTGCTCGAAACATTTAAATATCCTTTCATAGCATACCATATCCATCATGTATGACTTCAATGCAGTGGAAAATGAAATAATCAAATACTGGGAAACAAACAAGATTTATCCCAAGGCAAAGAAGAAGGTTGAAGGCAAGAAGAAATTCTACTTTTTACAAGGTCCGCCCTATACAAGCGGCAGATTGCATATGGGGCATGCGTGGAACAATTCCCTTAAAGACATGGTTCTGAGATACAAGAGAATGCAGGGCTTTGATGTCTGGGACAGGGCTGGCTATGACATGCACGGCTTGCCTACAGAGCATAAAGTTCAGGCTCAATTTGATTTGAAGACAAAAGAGGATATTGTTAACTTTGGATTAGACAGGTTTGCAAAGGAATGCATTAAATTTTCTTCTGAAAAGGCAAAATTAATGGATGCTGACTTATGGCGGTTGGGCATATGGATGGATTATGACAATGCCTACTGGCCTATCAAGAATGAATACATAGAAGGAATCTGGTGGCTGATAAAGAAAGCGCATGAGAAAAAGAGGCTTTATGAAGGCTTGAGGACAATTACGTGGTGCGCCAGCTGCGGCACTGCCCTTGCAAAGCACGAGTGCCAGTACAAGGAAGTTGAAGAGCAGTCCATTTATGTCAAGTTTAAGATTAAAAACAAGAAAGACGAGTATTTCCTGATTTGGACAACAACGCCCTGGACAATTACATTCAATCTTGCAATAATGGCTAATCCTGAGCTGGATTATGTTAAAGTAAAATCAGGCAATGAAAAATGGATTCTTGCAAAAGGGCTTGCAGGCCCTGTGATGCAGGCTGTTGTTGGAGTGCCTCTTGAGATTCTTGAGGAATTCAAAGGCTCAAAGCTTGAAGGCATGGAATATGTTCATCCGTGGGAAGATGAAATAAAAGATTACGGGGAATTAAAGAAAAATCATCCTAAAGTGCATACAATCCTTATGTCTGAGGAATATGTATCCCTTGATGCAGGCTCAGGCCTGGTTCACTGCGCTCCTGGCTGCGGTCCTGAAGATTATGAAGTCGGGTACAAGAATAATGTTCCGCCTTACAATAACATAGACCAGTATGGCATTTTCCCGCAGGGAATGGGCAGATTCTCCGGCTTGAAGGCAAAGACTGATGACAAGAAGTTTATACAGGCTCTTGAAGAAAAAGGAGTTCTTGTTGCGCAGGTGCCTGTTGAGCACGACTACGCGCACTGCGAAAGATGCCACAATCCTGTTGTGTTCAGGACAACAAAGCAGTGGTTCTTCAAGGTTGAGGATATGAAAGAAAAGATGGTTAAGGACAATTCAAAAATAACCTGGGTTCCTGATGCAGGCAAGAATGCGTTTGATTCCTGGCTGAATAATATAAGAGACAACTCAATCACAAAGCAGAGATTCTGGGGAACTCCTATTCCAATCTGGAAATGTGACAAGTGCAGTAATCTTGTTGTTGTTGAAAGCGTTGATGAATTAAAAAAGCTAAATGCAAAGAACATTCCTGAATCTCTGCACAAGCCATGGATTGACGAGACAACTATTCCATGCAAATGCGGCGCTGAGATGCACAGATTGCCTGACATTATTGATGTTTGGGTTGATGCCGGAAGCGCTTCGTGGAACTGCCTGTATTATCCAAAAAGAAAAGACTTGTTTGAAAGATTTTTCCCTGCTGACTTCATATTAGAGGCAAAAGAGCAGGTAAGGGGATGGTTTAATCTTCTCACAGTTGCTTCAATGATTGCATTTGACAAGCCCTGTTTCAAGGCTGTGTATATGCATGGGATGCTCACTGATGTTGAGGGAGAGAAAATGTCCAAATCCCTTGGCAATGTAATTTCACCTTATGAGCTTGTTGACAAGCACGGAGCTGACACATTAAGGGCATACCTTTGCTCTGCAAGGGCTGGCGAGGATATTTCATTCAGCTGGGAAGAAGCAAGCCAGAGATACAGGAATTTCACAATATTGTGGAATGTGCACAGCTATCTGATAGAATATGCCAAGAATAACTCATTGAATCCTTCAAAACTAAAGCCAAAGAAGCTGGGACTTGAAGAAAAATACATGCTTTCAAAATTAAACAATACAATCAAGGAAGTTACATCGCTTTATGATGCTTACCTTCTTGATGAAGTTCCTAAGAAGCTTGAGGAATTGTTTTTGGAATTAAGCAGGGTTTACATACAGCTTACAAGAGAGAAAATAGCTTCAGAGCCTGAGACAGTTGTTTATACTATTTACACAGTGCTGATGGAATCAATCAAGATGCTTTCAACTGTTGCGCCGTTCATATCAGAAAAGATTTATTTGAATCTCAAAGAGGCGTTTGGATTAAAAGAGGAAAGCGTCACGCTGCTTGAATGGCCTTCTGCTGACAAGAAAATGATTAATGAGAAGCTTGAAACACAGATGGCTCTGGCGCAGGGCATGATACAGGCAATGCTCTCGGCAAGAGAAAAAGTGCAGATTGGCGTAAGATGGCCTTTGAAAGAAGTCATTGTCGCGACTGCAAACAAAGATGTTAAGGAAGCTGTTGTTTCTTTGAAAGACTTGATTAAGAAGCAGGTTAATGTGAAAAATGTGAAAGCTGAAGAAGGATATTCAAAGCTAAAGGCAAATGTAAAGCCAAACCTGAATGCAATTGGAAGGGATTTCAAGCAAAATGCTTCAGTCATATTAAAACAGCTTGATGCAAAAGCGCTTGAAAAGCTGAGAAAAGACGGCAAATTGAATATTGGTGATTTCCCGCTTACAAAAGAGCACATTATTGTTGAGGAAATACTGCCTCCTGATGTTTCTGCAGCTGATTTCAGGCATGGGGCTGTGTATTTGGACACTACGACTAATGCTGAATTGGAAGCAGAAGGATTTGCAAGGGAAGTATCAAGAAGAGTTCAGGAATTGAGAAAGAAGAATGGATTGACAAAATCTGATTCAATTGAATTGTCAATTGTTTCTGATGTAGATTTGAAGAAGTGGGAGAAAGAGATTATGGCAAAGGTTGGAGCCAAGAAAATTCATTTTGAAGGCAAGGAACTGGCAATAAAGCAGGAAGAGAAGATTAAGGGCAGGAATTTTGTTATTTCTTTCAAAAAGCTGTAAAAATTCATTTATAAACCACTACCTTTATAAACCCCTTTAGGTATTTATCCTTTAAATAGTGTTTATAAACCCTGCCGAGCATAGCGAGGTGGGGTTTGGAACGCAGTGACATAATGCCTCGAGGGAGCACCTTTGGGGCTTTTGGAGGACTAAAATGACAGTAAAAAAGGAAATAAAAATACAGAACATTGTCGCAACAACAAGCCTTGAGCAGGCAATACCGCTTGTAAAGCTTGCTGAAGCGCTGCCAAACACAGAATACAATCCTGAGCAGTTTCCAGGGCTTGTAATGAGAATAAAAGAGCCTAAGACATCTGCCTTGATTTTCAGCTCCGGCAGAATTGTGTGCACAGGCGCAAAGTCAATGAAGAAAGTCAATGAGGCAATTGTTTGCATCATAAAAAATGTTGAAAAGATTAAGATTAAGATTAAGGTAAAGCCAAAGGCAATTGTGCAGAACATGGTTGCTTCAGGAAGCATTGGAATTGATTTGAACCTGAACTCATTGGCAATTGACATGGAAAACACAGAGTATGAGCCTGAGCAGTTTCCAGGATTGGTTTACAAATTGCCGGGAACAAGGGCGACATTCCTGCTTTTCAGCAATGGAAAAATTGTATGCACAGGCACTCGCAGCGAATCAAAGTTGAATGAGGCTGTTGACATGCTTATTGTAAATCTTGCAAAGAAAGGCTATAAGTAAGCCTTTTTTATTCTTTTTTTCAATTCTTTTGTAAATTCTGATGTTTTTCAGCCAAAAGCTTTAAGAATACGATTAGCTTAGCCTCTTTCGGGGTGGGTAGCGGTTATCTTTAAATAGGTTTGATAACTAATACTCCTAAAGGGAAAAGAGACAAAATGGCAATAGAACTTCGAGATCTTGTGGACCTTTTCCAGGAGTTTCTGGAATCTGATTACATAGTTGAGCTGCAGGAAGCCGCTGCCAAAGGCGTCAAGGCAATCTCAATTGATTTCTTCAGGCTTGCAAAGTTTAGGTCAGAAGCAGCAGAGCAATTGCTTGATGACCCTGACAATACTCTGAAGGCTCTGGAAGAAGCAGCAGTTGTAATGGGCTTTAAGGTCAAGGCAAGGTTCAAGAACCTGCCTGACAGCCAGCAGGTATTCATAAGAAATGTAAGGGCAGAGCACCTTGGCAAACTAATCTCAATAACAGGCATCATAAGGCAGTCCTCGGATGTAAGGCCTGAAGTAATATCGGCAAGGTTTGAATGCCCTTCCTGCGGCAATGTGCTTACAATTATACAGACTGATGCAAAATTCAAGGAGCCGTCAAGGTGCGCCTGCGGAAGAAAGGGTTTTTTCAGGCAGCTGTCAAAAGAGATGACAGATGCGCAGAGGCTTGTTCTTGAAGAATCTCCCCAGACACTTGATGGCAATGCGCAGCCAAAAAGGCTTTCCGTGTTTTTGAGGGATGACTTGGTTGAGCCAAAGATGGAAAAAAGAACAACCCCAGGGTGCAGTGTTTGCGTTTCAGGCATTGTGCGCGAAGTTCCCATACCTCACAAGCTTGGCGGCATAATGACCAGGTTTGATTTGGCAATGGACGCCAATCACATTGACCCCTTGCAGGAAGATTTCTCGGAAATAATAGTTTCAAAAGAAGAAGAAGCAGAGATAAAGAAGCTTGCAAAGGAAAAATCAGTTTATAACAAGCTTATTGCATCTGTTGCTCCAAGCATTTATGGCTATGACATGGTAAAGCTGGCGCTTGCACTGCAGATGTTTGGCGGCGTAAGAAAGCAAAAGAAAGACGGCACGTTCATAAGGGGAGACATGCACATACTTCTTGTCGGTGATCCTGGAGTTGCAAAGTCGCAGATGATTATATTTATTTCAAAAGTTGCCCCCAAGTCAAGATTTGTAGCTGGAAAAGGCGCTTCAGGAGCAGGGCTTACAGCAACTGTTGTCAAGGATGAATTCCTGAGAGGATGGGCTTTGGAAGCAGGTGCAATGGTTTTGGCTGACAAAGGATTGCTTTGCATTGATGAATTGGATAAGATTTCAAAAGATGACACAGCTGCTTTGCACGAAGCGCTTGAGCAGCAGCAAATCAGCATTGCAAAAGCAAATGTCCAGGCAACACTAAGGGCGCAGACAACTGTTCTTGCAGCTGCAAATCCCAAGATGGGAAGGTTTGACCCTTACGGAGTCATAGGGCAGCAGATTGACTTGCCTCCTGCATTAATCAGCAGGTTTGACCTGATTTTCATAATGAGAGATTTGCCTGAAAAGGAAAAAGATACTAACATTGCAACAAAAGTTTTAATGAACCAGAGCATGATGGGCGCAGAGCCTGATATAAAAGCAGACTTGCTCAGGAAATATGTTGCGTTTGCAAAACAGCTTAGGCCTATTCTTTCCGAGGAAGCAAGGGAAGAAATAAAGAATTTCTATGTCAAGCTGAGAAATTCAGGCACTGTCGGAGAAGGAATAAAGCCAATACCAATAACTCCAAGGCATCTTGACGGCATTGTCAGATTGGCAGAAGCGTCTGCGAAAGTAAGGCTTGCAAAAGAAATTACTGTTGAAGACGCAAGAAGGGCAATTGACCTGCAAAGATTTTGCCTTATGGAAGTTGGGCAGGACCCTGAGACAGGGCAGATTGACATTGACAGGATAAGCGGAATGCCTACTTCGGAAAGGGCAAAGGTTGTTGGCGTCAGGGAAATTATCTATAACATGAGCAAGGATATCAAGACAATGGAAGTTGAAAGAATACTTGAAGAGGCAGACAAAAGAGGCATACCAAGGCACAAGGCTGAGGATGCAATTGAAAAATTAAAAAGAGATGGGGATATCTATGAGCCAAAGAGGGGTTTTGTAGAATTGACTAAATAAACATGGAAAACAAAAGACAAACAGCATGCATATTCTGGATTAGGGATTTGGCTAATGCAACTCCTGAATTAAACAGCGACGGCTTTAGGGTATTTTCAGTAAATGGCAAGATTGCAAGAAGAGTAAATGTCATTGCTGCTGTGATTGATTCTTATGACAATCTGGAAAAAAGATACAGCTCAATCACACTGGATGACGGCTCTGCGCAAATAAAGGTTAAAGCGTGGGATGAGGATACTGCAATAGTCGGAGACATAAAAATAGGCGACATGGTTCTTGTTGTGGGGCTTTTGCACGAGTCAAAAGGCGAAGTATTCCTAAGGCCTGAGATTGCAAGAAAAGTTGAAACATCGTGGGTTGTTGCAAGAAAGAAATATCTTGAAACCACTTACGGCAAGAAAGAGGCGGAAGTGTTCAAGGTTAGCGAGGAAATCATTGATGAGGCTGTTGAGCCCACAATGGAGGCAAGAGGCAAGATAATATCCATGATTTCTGCTGCGAATGACGGCATGATTAATGTTGAAGAGCTTATGATTAATTCCGGAATGCACGAGAGGCTTGTTGAGAAAATTCTTGAAGAGCTGATTAAGGACGGCGAGATATTCAGGCCCAAGGCAGGGTTTGTGCAGGCAATCTGAAGCAGAGCAACCTCTGGAGCGTAAGGCACAGGTCGAGCACCGCAGGCGAGGAGCGGAAGAGTTGGCGTGTGCGGGATTAAACTTATTTTTTCTTGGATTTTATTTTTCCGACTATCCAGCCAATTAACGCTCCGATTGCTGAATATTCTACCAAGGAGATTATGAACATTAGAACCATATCACTTATTATGCCAACATTTATAACGCCCATAATTTCAAGTAAGAAAAGAGTGGGGATAAAAGGGACAATTAAAGGGGTAAGAAATGCCGTGGTGTCCTCTGAGCTTAAAATTATATTCACCACAAAAAGCAGAATGCCAAATATAACACAAAGTATTAATCCAAATAACGCTCCCTTGAGCCAGTAAGGCTTTGACTTCCACCATTCTTTGAAAGACATAAGGAAAAATAAACTCTTGAAGTATAAAAGTCTTTCCTGAGCACACACCAATTGAACCTAACTGATTATATGCGAGAAGCGACGAGAATACTGCTAAAATCTGTGTTTCAGGCGGCTTTATGTAAAGCCATTCTTTGATTTTTTGTTGTCACAATTCAGTTAGCCAGCTTTGACGACGGTTCTCAAAAAGGGCTTTCGGAGATGTCGGAAATTCTAGTGTTTTTATCTTATTTTTGCCTGTTTTTTTCAGATTTGCTGCGGGAATTTTCAAGGGTTACCGTAAAAACGCGTGTTTTTTAGCCGAAGAGTTTATGAAGGGGCTATCTTTTCTGCGGATAATGGCTATTGACAGCAAGACTTATAAATTAGTTCCTATTATAGATACTATTATGCAAAGCAAGGAAGACAATATGCTTAAGCTGTTCTTTAACAGCCCTACAAGGGAATGGCATTTTGAGGAGATACTTAAGCAGGCAAAGATTACTAGGAGCAAGGCAGCAGGCTGGCTTAAGGAGTTTCTAAAGGATGGGTTGATAAAGAAGGTTAAGGAAAAAGGCAAGATGCCCTATTATACAGGCAATTATGAATCAGCTGCATACAAAAACAGAAAAAAGCTGTTTGCTCTTAATGAGCTTTACAATTCAGGGCTTTTAAACCATCTTGTTTCTTTGCCGGCAGCAGATACAGTAGTTCTTTTTGGCAGCTTTTCCCGCTCTGACTGGTATGAGAAAAGTGATATTGACATTTTTATTTATGGCGATTATTCCGGGCTGAAAATTGCCGGTTTTGAGCAAAAGCTTCATAGGGATATTGAAATATTTAATTGCAAGGACAAGGGTGAGCTTAAAAAATTTGGCGAAGGGCTTTTAAGCAACATAATAAAAGGCAATCTTATCAAGGGAAACATGGATTTTGTGAGGGTTGGTATAAATGCCTGAATATCTTGAGCTAAAAGAGGCATTTTGCAGATGCAAAAAAGAAGGAAAATTTATAGAATCTGATTTTGTGGATATTCATAAGATAAAATCAACATTGGATATTGCAGAAGGCGATATAAGTTCAGCCAACCGCCTTATTGCAGATATTCCTAAAAACAGCATAGAATGGAACAGCGTTTACAAGCTTTATTATGATGCCTTGCATGAACTGGCTGAATCGTTCCTGCGCTTTGACAGGGTTAAGATTGACAACCACCAATGCCTGTTTGCATATTTGTGCGAAACGCACCCTGAACTGGACTTTAACTGGGATTTCTTTGAAATAGTGAGGACCAAGAGGAACGGAATCCATTATTATGGCACACCTGTCAGTTTTGATGACTGGAAAAGTGTTGAATTGCAGTTCAGGCTTTATTTCAGTAAATTAAAGGAAGAGATAAGGAACAAGCTGAAGGCTATCTAAGAAAGGGGTAAATTTGTGAGTCTAGAAAATTAATTGTTGATTTTTTCTTCAAGACGCTTTTTAATAAACTTTAGATGGGATTCAAAATCTTCATCTTTATCTGTAGGACAGCGAAAATCAAAACTTAAAAAACCAGGTCCATTAATGAGAGGTAACCTACCACTTGTAGGAATTTGACTATAAAGGATATCATACTTTTGTAGAAGTGATTCAACATATTGCCCTTCGGCTGTTCGTTCATCAGAATAAAGCCTTACTTGTGGAATACCTCTCTCTGTCATATTAATTTATAAGTATTGAGAAACTTCTATTTAAGTATATCTGTTTGCGGCGAGCAATTGTGCATAACTGATTATATACCCAAAAGAGTTAATATCAAATTTTATAACATCTTTCCCTACGGCTTTCTCAAGACGTTCTGAGGCAAAGTATTATAAATTCGCCTGTTTTCGTGATACCTATGCCAAACAACATATTCGATTACAGCTCTTTGCTTAAAAGGGCAAGGGGGCTTTTGCCTGACATTCACCTGAAGTCCGAAAGGTTTGAAATACCCAAGGTAAAAGGGCATGTGGAAGGAAATAAGACCATTATGGCTAATTTCCAGGATGTGTGCAATGCATTCAGGAGAGAGCCTACGCAGCTTTTGAAATACCTGCAAAGAGAGCTTGCAACGCCTGCTGCAATTGACGGCACAAGATTGATTATGGGTAGAAAGCTGACTTCAATGCTCATCAACTCAAAACTGGAGCAGTATGCAAAGGATTTTGTTTTATGCCCTGAATGCAACAGGCCTGACACGCAGCTTAAGAAGGAAGGCAATGTCCTTATGATGCACTGCACAGCCTGCGGAGCAAAAAGCCCTGTGAAGGCAAAAATAGCTTAGGAACAATATGGCTGGAAAGATTTTAATCAAGATTCATGACAGGGGCGTTGTTTCTGTATGCGATTCTGATTTGCTTGGAAAAACACTTGATGAAGGAGACTTGCATCTTGAAGTAAGCGAGAAATTCTTCAAAGGCGAGGAAAGGACAGAGGAATATATCATAGGAATATTGAAATGCACAGGCAACGCGACAATTGTCGGAAAACATTCAATAGAACTTGCCGTGAAAAATGAAATAGTTGAGGAAAAATGCGTAAAGAAAATAGGCGATGTGCCTTTTGCTTACGTGTTTGCAATATAAAATGGTCTGCGAGCGTTACGAAGTGTGCTCGAAAATCCGAGATTTTCGACACCCCGAGACACAGTCTCGATGGGACCATCGAACGGAGTGAGAATGAGCCACGAAACACCAAAACATGCTGAATATTTTGAGGCAATCATCCAGCTTCGCTGCGAGAAAGATGATTTATCAAGATTGGATGAGGTTTTAAGATTCATACACAACAGAATAAAGGCAAGGCCACAGGTGTTCATCTCAAAGATGAAAAAACTGGATACAGGCGTTGATATTTACATGTCTTCGCAGAGCTATGCCAGGGCGATAGGAAAAAAGCTCAAGAAATCATTCAAGGGCGACTTGAAAATAACAAGAACGCTTCATACAATGGACAGGATGACAAGCAAGCAGGTTTACAGGGGCACTATTCTTTTCAGGCTTAAGCCAAAAGAGGAAGAGGCTGAGGAAGAAAATACTGACGAAGATGAAATTCAAGATGAAGATAGTGAGGAATAAAATACATATTCCAAAATCCAGTTTCTGATATATCTTTAGCAATAATATCATTGCAGAAGCAATATGCTTAAATAGGTGTAATTCAGATTAAAATTATCAGTTTTGGTTTTCATAAACAAGAGGGGTGGGGCAAATGGAACTTCCGGAATATGCAAAAGACAGGGTAAAATTTTCAAATCCAAAGGTGGCAGAAGCATTCGTCAGCAAGTATTCTTTCAAGGACTCCGAGGGAAAGCCCATTGAAAATCCCGAGCAGGTATTCTATAGGGTTGCAAAAAGAATGGCTGATGTTGACATGCAGTATAATTCATCTCTTGACCTGGAAGCAAAAACAAAAGAGTATTTTGAGATGATGGCTAATTTTGAATTTCTTCCAAACACTCCCACGTTGATGAATGCAGGCCAAAGCGACCAGCTTGCCGCCTGCTTTGTTCTTCCAATCAGGGACAGCAGGAAAAGCATATTCACAACTCTCGCAGATGCTGTTGAAATACAGGCTTTTGGAGGCGGAACAGGGTTTGATTTTTCAGACTTAAGGCCAAAGGGCTCAAGGATAAGCACAACAAGCGGCAGGTCTTCAGGACCAATCTCTTTCATGGAAGTTTATGATATTGCAATAGGAAAAACAATTGCCCAGGGCGGAAAACGAAAAGGCGCAAACATGGGCACAATGAATTATGACCATCCTGACATTGTGGAATTCATTTATACAAAATTTTATTGCGAACTGATAAGCACTAAACTGCAGGAAATGAGAAATTCAGAGGAAAAATATGAGCAGTGGGCCGGAAAAAGGGAAGCCCCAATGGCCGGGTTTAACCTCTCTGTGAAGATAAGCGACGAGTTCATGAAGCTTGCGCTTTCAGGCGGATTTTATCCATTGAGAAATCCGCATAAAAAAGGTGAAGATGCATTAATGACAAAAGAAGAGCTTGAAAAGCTTGTCATATTCGGAAACTCAGATGAAACATTCAAGAATGATTTTGGATTGGACGGGGATGATGTAATTAATGTCCATGAAAAAGAGGGCAGCCAGTACAGGAAAATAGGAAAGATTCAGGACGGAAAAGTATGCCTTGATGCAAAGAAAATGCTATCGCTTATTTCTGACATGGCCTGGAGATGCGGATGCCCCGGCATAATATTCATTGACAGGATGAATTCTGCAAATCCCACACCAGGAGATGAAATAGACATTCCGGGTGTTGGAACAATAAAAACAACAAATCCCTGCGGCGAGCAGCCATTGCTGTCTTATGAAAGCTGCAATCTTGGTTCTATCAATCTTGTAAAAATGCTTAAGCGCGAAAATGGAAAAGTTGAATTAGACTATCTCAAGCTTGAGCAGACTGTTTCAAAAGCATACAGCTTTTTGGACAATGTGATTGATGCAATAAAATACCCTGAATCTGTAAAGGACAAGTTTGACCCTGTTGTAAAGGCAAACAGGAAGATAGGGCTTGGAATAATGGGGCTGGGAGATGCGCTTATTGAACTGGGCTATGCCTATGATTCTGAAGAGGGAATAAAATTCGCAAAAGAGGTAATTGGCTTTATAAAATCAAAAGCCCTTGAAGAGTCAGAGAAAAGGGCATTGGAAAGAGGGGCTTTCCCTAATTTTAAAAGAAGCATTTACAAGGAAGGAAAGCCAAGAAGAAATGCAACTCTTACAACAATAGCGCCTACAGGGACAATAGGCACAATGGCTGAAGTATCAGAAGGCATGGAGCCTCTTTATGGCTTGTTTTATTTCAGGAAAACAGGCGAAGGCAAAATAATTCCCATTGAAAGAAATGCTTTTAAGGTATTGAAGAATGTTATTAAAGAAAGAGGCATTGAGCTTTCAAATTCTGATTTGGAAACCATTATCTCTTCCGGAGGAGTGCAGAAAACCTCTTTGCCTGATGATATCAAGAGAAGGTTCAAGATTGCCTATGACTTGGATTATAAGGCACACATAAGGATGCAGGCTGCAATCCAAAGTTCTGGTGTTGACAATGCAGTAAGCAAGACAAACAACCTGCCTAACAGCGCCAGTGTTGAAGACATAATAAATGCATACACTTTTGCATGGACAGAAGGATGCAAGGGAATCACTGTTTACAGGGATGGAAGCAAGAGCTATCAGGTATTGAATTTTGGGGATAAGAAACAGGATAAAAAACTAGTGCCTGGCACTGTAAGAATAAGAAAATCCAGGCTTCAGGGAAATACAGTGGAGATTGAGACTCCGCTTGGCCCTGCATTCATTACCATAAATGAGGATGATTATGGGATAAGGGAAACTTTTCTCAATATAGGAAAATCAGGCAGTGATGTTGAGGACTTTTCCCAGGCATTGGGAATGATGATTTCGCTGGCATGCAAATACAGCATTCCTTTGGATGAAATAACAAATAAGCTTATAGGAATAGGCGGGAAGAATGCTGTCGGCTTTGGGCCTTCAAGAGTGCTTTCTGTTCCTGATGGTGTCGGCAAGGCACTGGCAGATGCCCAAAAGAAATCTGAAACCAAAGACTCAAGCATTGATAAGCCTGCAGAGCATGCAAATACAAAATCATCTTTTACAGGAGACCTTTGTCCGCAGTGCGGAGGCAAGCTGGTTAAGGCAGGCAATTGCCCAAAATGCCCTGATCCCGCATGCGGATTTTCCAAGTGCTGACGAGAGCATACTTAAGTGGCTTTAGCCCAAACATTTATAAACCGCCTTGCTCATTTCTTGGTTTATGAGTATAGCAGAGAAGATGGCACAGGAGCAGGCTGACAAAGCTGCCGAAGAAATCTCAAGAGTGAAGCTGCCAAGGGGAACAGAAGTAATAGGAGTTCTTGAAGCAAGGCTGGGCGGCAGCAGGATGAGAGTCAGGTGCTATGACAACAAGACAAGAATCTGCAGGATTCCCGGAAGGCTGAAGAAAAGGCTTTGGGTAAGGGATGGAGATACAGTTCTTGTTGAACCGTGGGAATTTGGCGGCAATGAAAAGGGCGATGTTATTTATGTTTATACAAGGAACCAGGTAAGCTGGCTTAAGAAAAGAGGCATTGTAAAAGACATACCTGTTTCAGAAGAATTTTAAATCTTGAATTTTAAATGGTGTCCTATGATTGACAGGAAAATTAAGGCTGATTTAGAAAAGCAAGGCTACAGGCTGGTTGGAAACCACTCTGCTGTCAAGGTTTGCCTCTGGTGCAAGAGGGCAATACAGGAAAAGGATGTTTGCTACAAAAATACATTCTACGGCATTCAATCCCACAGGTGCATACAATCTTCTGTCACATTATTGAACTGCCTTCACAGGTGTGCGTTCTGCTGGAGGTGTCTTGAATATACAATTCCTAAAGAGGTTGAAAATCCAGACAATCCAAAAGAGATACTTGATGGGCTTATTGAGCAGCAGAGAAAATACCTTCAGGGATTCAAGGGCAACAAGAATGTGACTCAGAAGATGTTTGACGAGGCAATGAACCCAAAGCATGTTGCATTATCCCTTGCAGGAGATGCCACTCTTTATCCAAAGCTTCCTGAGCTTATTGATGAAATCAAAAAAAGAAAAATGACTTCTTTTTTGGTTACAAACGGATTAATGCCTGGCATGCTTGAGAAATTATCAAAGCACATGCCTACACAGATGTATATCACACTGCCTGCGCCTGATGAGGAAACTTATCTCAAAGTATGCAAGCCTCTTGTTTCAGACGGATGGAAACGGCTTATGAAATCATTATCTTTGCTGCATAAATTCAAGAGAAGCACTGTAAGGCTGACGCTTGTAAAAAAGCTCAATATGATTAATCCTGATGAATATGCAAAACTGATTAAAAAAGCAAATCCT
>Ga0172379_10005800_pt1 | contig 17028 bp, 14 predicted proteins | sample GrowelOW334metaG_FD_119756 | JGI IMG/M metagenome (GOLD analysis project Ga0172379, IMG submission 119756) | Groundwater microbial communities from an aquifer near a municipal landfill in Southern Ontario, Canada - Groundwater well OW334 metaG | ecosystem: Environmental > Aquatic > Deep... | reverse complement strand
GGGTAATGAAAACTGCAAAAGAACATAATTTGAATTGGGATTTTTTAGAAAAAATTGTTAAAGTAGAAAAAACTCAAACAAAAATAGAAGTAAAACCAAATAAAGCTTTTCTTGATAGACTTGCTGCTGGGAGACCAATACTTGCTTACCCAAGTGCTTGGGGCGGATTTAGATTAAGATATGGAAAAGGAAGAAACACTGGAATAATGGCAAAAGCAATTAATCCCGCAAGCATGATTCTTTTTGATGAATTTATTGCAGTAGGAACACACGGAAGAATTGAAAGACCTGGAAAAGCAACTCAATTCTTTCCCTGCACAACAATAGAAGGGCCAGTAGTATTGTTAAAAGATGGAACAGTAATGCGAGTAAATACTCGTGAAGAAGCCGAATTAATTAAAGCACAACTTGAAAAAATAATTTACGTTGGAGATCTACTTGCAACTTTTGGAGATTTTAAGAAAAGTGCTCACCCATTAGTTCCTGTTGGGTACTGCGAAGAATGGTGGCAACTAGAAATCAAAAAAGCTTGTGAAGATGAAGCTAAGAAAAATAAATTAAAAGAAATGGGATTAGAAAATTTACTTACTGCTAGAATTGGGGAACTAAAAAAGGTTTCTGAAAAAGAAGCGTTAACTTTAACTCAAGAAATCGGGGTTCCCCTGCATCCAAATTTTATTCACTTTTATAAAGCACTAAATGGAAAAGAAATTATTTGCTTACACGAATTCCTCCTAACCGGAAAAATTGACAACCTTGGTGTCGAAGGGAAATTAAAAATTATTTTAGAAAACAAACCTGAAGAAAAAAATTTACTTGTGCGCGTCGGACTCCCACACAAAATTGAAGCGGGCACAATACTAATTGAAGATGGTGTTGAAAGTTTAATTAAAACATTTGCTCTGGAAACAAAAAAGAAAAGTGTAAATGAAAATGTTTTGGATTACTTAACCGAAATATCTGGACTGACAATACGCGATAAAGCAGGTTCCTTTATTGGGGGAAGAATGGGTAGACCCGAACAGGCAAAGCCAAGACAAATGAAAGGAAATCCTCATGTACTGTTCCCAATTGGACTCAAAGGTGGAAGTACAAGAAGCATAAACAAAGCAGTTGACCAAAATTATAATGAAAGTGGAAAAGCAACAGTTGAAATCGCAGAGTATTACTGTCCGACTTGTAAAAAAATTACTACAAATCACCACTGTTGGGTGTGTAAAGAGGCAGGCGTACGATTAAATTACTGCAAACATTGTGCAAAATCAGTTACTGGAGAGAACTGTGGGGTTTGCGGGAACAAAACACAAAAAGCTGGAGAACATGAAGTAGATATAAGAACACTTCTTGAAGCTGCTCAAAAAAATATTCGCGAACCAGTGTTATCAGATACAATTAAAGGAGTAAAAGGAATGATTGCAGAAATAAAAGAAGTAGAACCCTTGGAGAAAGGAATACTCAGGGCAAAGCACGATGTGCACATGTTTAGAGACGGAACATCAAGATTTGAGTTGCTTAACGCAGCAATAACTCACTTTAAACCTGGTGAAATAAATCTTTCAGTTGAAAAAGTAAAATCCTTGGGTTATACAAGGGACATTTTGGGAAAAGAGATTACTGATCCTTCTCAAATAATTGAAATATTTCCCCAAGATGTAATCGTGAATGAAACTTGTGGAGATTGGCTTGTAAAAGTATCTCAGTTTTGTGATGAAGAACTTGAAAAGTTTTATCTACAAAAGAAATTTTATAATGCTAAAACAAAAGAAGACTTAATTGGCCACATGGTGCTAGGGCTTGCGCCGCACACATCAGCCGCAGTAAATTCTAGAATTTTGGGGTATACAAAATCAAGACTGGGGTTTGGTCATCCTTACTTTGTTTGCGCAAAAAGAAGAAACGTTGATGGGGACCAGGATTCACTCTTACTACTAATGGATGCGCTATTGAATTTCTCAAATAAATTCCTTTCTACAAAGAGTGGGGGAAGAATGGATGCACCTTTAGTTTTCACAATAATAATTAACCCTTCAGAAGTTGATGATGAAGTACACAAAATGGAATCTTGTTGGAGTTTCCCGCTTGATCTGTATGAAAAATCGCTAAATGTGTGCGAACCAAACATTGATATTGAAACAGTAAAAGACAGACTTGGAAAAGACAGACAATATTCTGGTTTAGGTTTTACTCACGATACAGATATTTTTGATGAAGGTCCAAAAATGTCAAGATACATTCAACTAAAATCCATGGATGAAAAAATACAGCGCCAAAATAACTTACAGAAAAAAATTATGGCTGTGAATGCAAAAGATGCTTTGGAGAAAGTAATGGGCTCGCACTTTTTACCGGATATAATTGGAAATGCTCGTGCATTTTCAAGACAAAGTTTTAGGTGTACAGCATGCAACGAAATTTATAGAAGAGTCCCATTATCAGGAAAATGCTATAAATGCAACAAGAGTTCAATTATTCTTACAATCCACGAAGGCTCTGTAAGGAAGTACCTAAAAATTGCTCAAAACATGGCTCGACAAGAAAACTTATCTTCCTATTTGATTCAACGCTTGGATATGATAGAAAAAGAAATTGATTCAGTGTTCAAAAGCGATACAGTAAAGCAAAAAAGTTTGTTTGAGTTTGCGTGATGATATGGAACTAAATGAAGAACAGAAAAAACAAATTGCTTTTCAAACAGCAAAACTTCGACACGGCAACTATAAAACAAATATTGATTTGGGTGAGGGAGTGGTTCTTCAAGATTTTGTTGTGCAAGAAAATACTCTTGCTCCTGAAAAAATGACTGCACTTTACTTTGCAAGATGGCTTCTTGCAAATAAGAAAATTTACAAAAATAAGGAAGTGCTTGATTTAGGTTGTGGTAGCGGAATACAGGGGATTGTAATGGGTCTAAATGGTGCAAAAAAAGTTGTTTTCTCTGATATTGCAAAACCTTCGGTTGAAAATACTTTACTAAATGTAAAACATTTCGGGATTGAAGAAAAATCCACAGTACTACAAGGAGATTTGTTTGAAAAAGTTAATGGAAAATTTGACATAATTGAGTTTAATCACCCGTTTTTTCCAGATGTTGGGGACAAATCAGATTTTATTTCACTTGCTACACGCGATGATGGAAAATTAATACGCCGATTTTTTGAAAAAGCAAAAGATTATTTAAAACTTAGTGGGAAAATAATTATGCCTTTCTTTGAAAAAGCAGGTCCAACAAACAACCCTCTAGTTCAGGCGCCAAAGTATGGATACCAAATATTTGAATCATTTTCAGAGAACATAGAAACAGAATTGCATGCTGGAAAAGCCTCAGTTTATGTTATTGGATTAAAGTGAGTTGTATGAATACAAAAAAAGAAATTGATTTAATAAAAGAAAGAAATGCACGCGTAGAAATAGATAAAGCTTGGGAAACTAGTTGGGTGCGAAGAGGAATAATTGCCATCTTAACTTATCTTGTAATTGTTTTATTTTTCTTTTCTGCAGGGCTACCAAATCAGTTTGTTAATGCGCTCGTTCCAACTGCAGGATTTTTGTTATCAACGCTTTCGCTTGGTGTGGTTAAGAAAATTTGGTTAGAAAGAATTTACAAAAAATAAATTTTAAATTAGTTAATTGGAAAAGAGCTTTTGTTGATTGCGAGGCGATCTTAGAACTCATAAGGCTTGAGTATATTCTTCACATCTACTGCAGTAGACTCTTTTGCAAGTCTAAAATATTCTTTTTTGAATAAATTAAATTCATCTTTTCCAAACATGGTCCTTAATTCGCTAAATTGAGTCTCCAAGTTGCCATTAAAATCCTCGCGGGATTTGTCTTCTAGAACAAATTCAAAATCTATAATAACGCGTCCAAATGAATTTCCTTTTTTATAATACGCCCAAACATCAAGCACTGGTACGGATAATCCAAGTGAATTCATTTTTGCCAAATCAGATGCTAGTTGTTTAATTAATAATGCATCCTTTCTTGCGGAGAGCGTTTTAAAAAAAGTTGCTTTTCCTCGCCTGTTGTGTCCATCAAAAAGTTTTCCATATTTGTGTTCTAGGTTTTCTGAAAGAAGAGTTAGGTGATTTTTGCTTTTTTTTCTTAATATTGGGGTAAAAAAAGCTGGCACTGGCAGACCTGCGTTTCTTAACAAAAACCAAATTCTTTTTGCGTGAACAAGTTTTTCCCTTGCCTTGAAATGTTGTAAAGAACCGACTCTAAACATTCGTTGTGCCGCTAGTTTTGCACCATTTTTTCCTTTTACTATTACTGCGGAAACAATTGCTTCCCTTCCTTCTCCAATAACTCTAGTGGGTTTAATAGAAACCCGCGTTTCTCTTTTACTTCTTTTTGGAGCATAGGGGTTTTTTAGTTTTGGGACTGGCATAATAGACAATATTCTTTGAAGTTAATAAATGCTTATTTTTGGGTTAGAATTAGTTCATCGTCTTAAATAATTCTTTCTCAAGTGCACCTTTAATTTTTTCTGCATCAAAGCCGAGTTTGATTAACCTTGTTTGACCTTTGATTCCTTTGCCTGAAGAAGTTACAAGAATTAATCCATACATCTCAAGTTCGTTAATGTATTGGCGATACCATCTACTTGTAATTGTTCGTTCTTCAAACTTTTTTGCAAGATCAAGATAATGTTCAAAAATTTCTCCGGAATAAAGTACCCCTTCTTCGATTTCCCCAGTAACTTTTCTTACTCCTCTTTTCTGAGTAGTGAGTTGAGCAATCGCATACAATACTAATTGTTGTTGCTGAGGGAGAGTTGATATCATTGAAAGAATTATTTCTTCTTCAACACTAGCTTTAGCTTTCTCGACTTGAACTTCTGTAATTGTGGTTATCTGTTCATTATCAGAAATCTCTCCTGCTCTTTGCATTAACATTACGGCGGTTCTTGCGTCCCCCGATTCTTGTGCTGCAATTGCACTAGCAAGAGAAATAGCTGGATCAGAAACCGTGTTTGGCTTAAATGCAATTAAACATCTTTCAGTAAGTATTTGTCTTAACTCAGTTGCATTATAGGGATTAAAAACAAGTTCACGTTCACACAAAGAGGATTTAGTTCTCGGATCAAGTTTTTCTTTAAACATTAAATTATTAGAAATTCCAATCATTGTAATTGAACCATTCTCTACTTCATCATTTCCTCTGCTTAAAGAATAAACTAAGTCATCAATATCCTTTACTTTGTCAATCTCATCAAGCACAAGGATTAAGTGTGCTTTTTTTTGGTTAGCAAATTCTAAACATTTTTCATAAACAAAAGAAGCACTATAACCCAAAAAATCTTTTTCAGGATAAAAACTTCTTAATGCCTTAAGAAGAACTTTGTATTTTGAAGAATGGCTTCTGCAATTAATATAGCAAGAATTAGAACTCAAACTATTTTTTTTAACATACTCGTCAAGCTGTTCAAGCACATGTTTTACTGTAGAAGTTTTTCCTGAACCAGTTTTTCCATAAATGAAAAGATTATTTGGTTTTGCGCTTTTTATTACCGCACTCAAACTTTGAGTTATTTCATCAATTTGTTTTTCTCTAAAAGGAAGTTTCTCAGGAACATAGTGTGGGGAAATAATATCTTTATTTAGAAAAACACTATTTTTACTTAATTGTTTTTCAAAAATATTTTCCATTTTGTAATCAGTAAAAGAATTTTGTAGGGAAACAAATAAAAATAGTGGTAGTGAGGCTTCCAAGTAAAATCTTCCACTACTCAGTGTTTTTGTTTGTGGGCCAAAATTCATCAAAAAACTTTTAATTTTCCTAAATTAATTTGCTAACCAAATTTTAGCTCGAGAGATTGGCTTTTTATATGTTTTGCATAAGAAACAGTACTAATAACGCGCTTTTATGCGGGGTGATTAGTTTGGGTTTTTTTGATAAAGTAATGAAAAAAGATTCATCCTCTATAGATTTGGATGATTTCTTAAATAATCTTGACGCAGTTCAAGAAGAAACATACGAAAATGCAGATGCATTAGTTAAGCCACTTGACTTAAACACTGATGTTGATGCTGAAGCAATTGTTAGAGAAGTTAAACAAGGAAACTTGGTTTTAGCTAACATCGCAGATTTAAACAAGCGAAACAAAGCAAAACTAAAAGAATTACTTGGAAGAATTAAGTCCGAAGTTAGAGCTATAGATGGAGACATGGCAGGAATATCTGCTGAAAGAGTACTAGTAACTCCAGCTAAAGTAAAAATCATAAAGAAGAAAGGACAGTGATTCTAGGATGTATTTAGGCAATCCGCTATTGCCTATTAATATAACCGTCGCGAGCGCGGAAGAATCTATTAAGAAAAAATTAGTAGCAAAAGATTGGCACGAGTATGAGTTAAAGCCTTTAAAGCTCAACTTAGTGCCCTACTTCTTATTCAACTACCATTACTTTATTGAAAATGGTGGCGATGGTAAAAGCACTGTTAAGAGCACTGTTACTGGAGTACTTGCAATTGACGGGCATGATGTAAAAGTCCGAGAAGACTTAGTTGAATTATTAAAACACAACTGGAAAAAATCCTCTCCAGAAATTCCTCGCGGAGAGTTTCACGAAAAATGGAATAATGTTGAAAAACGAGAACAAGACGAAGTCTTACAAATGAAAACTGCTGAATACTTTAAAATTCCAAAACAAAACGTAGTTGTATCCAATCCAAAAAAAATGATGCTCCCACTTTACTTAACCACTGTAAAAATTGAGGAAACAGAATATTCTCTAATTGTTAACGCAATTGATGGAGCAATTAGTGGGATAAAAGAAATTCCTTCACGAGAAAAAGGATATATGGAACTAACACGCGAAACAATTAATGAACTCAAAAAACCAAGTGCTTGGATAAAATATTCAAAAGAAGCACTCTTTGATGGAGCTGGAGTAATTGGAACAAAAATTAGTGGGGAAAATGGAAAAGAAGCTTCTCCAAAAAAAGGAAAAACAGGGATAGATTTATCTTTTCTTGACAGCAGATTAGTTTTAATTTTAATAATATTATTAGGCTTACTTTTAGTTTTCATGGGACTTTTTAGAATAAGACCGCTTTAGTTAAGTGCGGATTGAAAATCAGAATTAGAACTTTTTGTACTTGAAAATTGTTTAGCGAGCTCTGTACTAACTTTTTTTCCTAAGAGTGCTTCAACTTTATCCATGCTTGCTTTAACTTCGCTAGGTTTCTTTATTCCTGCCATAAAAAGTTTTCGTGCTCTCGCTCTTCCAATTCCTTTGAGTTCAACAAGAGAAAGAAGTTCTTCTTTCACTCCATATTTTACTCGTTTCCCTAACTTTTGGGCAGCAACTAAATGCCTGTCTTGCCCCAGAGCTTTTGCTAATTCAATTGTTGAGTAAGAAAGCCACTCAATGATTTGATTTTTTCCAAATAGTAATCCTGGAGCTAAATCATATTCTTTAAACAAATCCTGTTCTTTTTTCTCATTAATCCAAAGCTCAAGCATCATTGCTGAAAAAAACTTTTCTAAGGATTCAGGCTCGAACAATATTTTCTCTTGAGAAAAAGGCAAAAGCTCCATTCGACTAGACATTTCTTCCATTAAAATCGGGTGAGTGTTCTTTGGAGGTCTAATCCAAGGGGAGAACTCAGTACAATTAACCCACGCGTAAAGATAAGAAAAAGAAGTAAAAGTTTTTTTTGCACAAAGCGCAGTAATTAATTCATTCGCTGAATCAGGATCTAAAAACAAATCAGAAACACGCTTACCTAAAAGAGTTGCTTTGTATTTATCCTCTTTTTTATCAACAAACTTATATTCAATTAAATCATCAATTATTTCAATCACATTATCAAGTAACTCGCCCATACTTTGGAGTTGATGGGCATAAAGAGTTTTTTCGAAAAACTTCTCAATGCTCTTAATATCATAAATATAATCCGTTGCAATTAGTGCAAGAACATGGGTTCGAAGAATTGGGATTATTGATAACTTTGATTCAATTACCTCGATTTTTCCATTAACAAACTTTTCCATTATCATATCTCGTTGGTTCTCGTCATTTGAAACAACAATACTTTTTCCTTCGCTAGAGAATTTGGGTCGACCGCTTCTACCAGCCATTTGCTTGTATTCTCGAACACTAATTAAATTCATTCCATATTTATCAAACCGATAAAGGGTTGGAATGATTACTACATCTGCTGGAGTGTTGACTCCTGCTGAATTGTGAACAAAAAACCCGTTGGCAACAAAGAGGTGGTCAGTTGACCCATTATTCGGTAGTACTACATCATAAACTACTGGGCAGCTAGAAGAAGAATTTGTTGAAATTTTACGCACATAATCCCAAAATATATCTCCTTCGAAGTAACCTTCTCTCCATTCGCACTTTGTTTTAGTATTTAATAAAGATTTGCATATGGGGCAGCTCTCTAGTTTTGCAGTAAAAAGATTACCTTCATTTTTTTGCATCAATAAGTATACTTGTTGCCCGATTTTATTGAGTCTCCAAAGCTTAGAATTACCGATGCGTACTCGTTCTATTAATTCAAAGTGATGATCAAGCCTTTTTTCTCCTTTATAGGGCTTAAAGCCTAAGACTTTTTCAAGCTCAAAAGAAGTGGCTTGGTTATTTTTTCCCAAGAAATTTATTACTTTTTGTTTTTGTTGTCCCCACACTTTCTGTTCTTTGGTTCGTCCACTAAAGAGGTCAGCACATAAACTATAACCACATTTTTTGCACTGTACATAATGTGTGTTGGAAATTATTTTGCTCCGAATTCGGTTAAGTGCGTCTTGTTTTCTCTGAATACCAAATCCTATTTCATCGGCAAATTTCAGCAACGAAGTATTGTTTGCTATGACAAGTTCAAAGTAATCTTTTGAGTGGTATTCTTTTTCAGTAATGTGAATTGCTCTGCCTTTTTTTGGTACAATCAATGAAACTATCCCAAAGTCAAGTAAGAGTCTTTGAACGTCTTTTATAAGATGGGTTGAACTGTTTGAAAAACTAACCCTCCCTCGCGCTTCAACACATCCGTCAGTGTCAAATAATCCTCTTAGAAGAGCAGTAACTTCCTTCTTTTTGCATCGTTTAAGTTCGTCACAAACATATTTCTTTTGGCCTATTAGTACACCAGAATTTGCGAGGAATAGTCGGAACCATTTGCGCTTTGAGAGTGTTAGAGTGGGGACACCATAAGAATTTTTACCTTCTCTATAGTGAAGATTGAATGCTTTGCACATTTTTTGTACATGCAAAAAAATTTCATTATCTCTTCCAACGATTGAAGGCGCATCTTTGAACAAAAGCTTTCCATTTTCCCTATCCATTCCAGAACAGCCGTCACCTAGCATCGCCCCAATAAAGTAAGTAATGTTCTCATTAAGGGGCATTTCGGAAAAGGGATTATTAATGGTAAAGTACCCGATATTGTAATTCGTTGGGCGGGGTGTCCAAAGCTTGCCAACTGTGGCAATAATATCTCTTTTTTTACAGTTTCTTGCCTCAATAAGTATTTTTTTTCCGCCTCTTTTAACCAGCACCTGGTGGTTTTCCGTGAGTGTTATTGTGTGCCCTGCACTAGACGTAAGGGTAATCATTTTACAAGTATTATAATTTTTGATCACTGCTTGAGGGCGGACGCTTAGAGAATCGTTGCCTTTTAAAGCTATGAGCCGATTATTTAGCTTACTGAACTCAGACACTTTGGTTTGTGTATTCCCTTGCCACAATTCAGTATCTGGATGTAAACACAACGTTGGAGTGGCACAAAGAATTTTTATTTTTCCTTTCCGAAAATTATCTTCAACAATTTCTCTTTGTTCATTTACAAGCCCTGCGTGGTGAAACGCGCTTCCTAGTTTAATTGAACCAGCAAGCGAAGAGCATTGTTCAGTAGGGGATTCAAGTACATTTAGAATGCTTTCTGAGATTTTTTCTAGTTGTTCAACATCTTTTTCTACAAATTTTTTTGTTTGTTCAGAAAGTTTTCTTGCGAGTTGTTCGGCTTTTTTTCTAGAGTTCATAAAAAAAAGCAATTGCTTGTTATTAGATAAATTTTCATTAATTAATTCTTCAAGTTCGCCGTTCTCTTTAGACCCATCATTAAACTGGGTTTCACTTCCACTAAGCACTCCTTCTCTTAGTTTTGTTGGGCGGTAGTCAGATAGGACTAACTTTGCATCAAGCCAATCCGCGAGTTCCTTTGCATTAGGAATAGTTGCACTTAAACCAAGAATTTTTATTTTAGGATTGTTTGTTCGAAGTTGAGTTAGAGCGATTTCAAGTACGGGTCCACGATCAGAATCAAGTTCATGAAGTTCATCAATAATAATACAACCAACGTCGCTAAGCCACTCTGATTTGTGTCTTAAGAGGGACGCAAGTTTTTCATAAGTAGTCATTATTACATCAAAATTTTTTAAGTAAGAACTATTAGAATCAAGATCTCCTGTAGAAACCGCAAACTTTATTTTAGTCAAACTACCTTGAATTGAATACTTTTTTTTAAAATCAGAATAATGCTCACTTGCAAGAGCTCGTAATGGGCAAGTGTAAATAACTTTTTTACCTTCATTTAGAACGCTTTCTAAGGCAAAGAGTTCAGCAACAACAGTTTTACCACTCGCGGTGGGAGCAGAAACAACGATGTTTTTTTCAAAACCCTCTTTTAGCACAGCTGCTTGCATTGGATTAAATTTATCAAAACCATTTGCCTTAAGTACAAGCTCACTAATATTGTATTTCATAAAAAAACTTGACTTGAAACGGCTTTTAAATTAAAGCCAAGCGATTTGCCGGGAATAAGTTAATTTTTGTTTTTTAAAAGAAACTCTCTAACTGTTACTTCGTCCTCTGGATTTGTTACCCCAATCCACTCGTCAGGAGTGCGAAGAAGCTTTAGAGTGATTTTTCCTTTTCCAATTAAATTAGATAATTCTGTAGGCAAATAACACTCGCTTTTTCTATCTCCTTTGTGAGTTAATTTGAAATCATTTAATTGACTCTGAAGAAGCTCTACTGCTTCTGGTTTTAAACAAAAAATGTTTTGACTACAAGGATCCATAGCGCTTAAACCCATGCTTTCAAAATTAGATTTTTCAATTCCTAAAGTTTCGTTTATCTTGGTTACAAACCCACTCTCATTCACAGAAAACATTCCTCTGTTAACAGAGCCTTTCTCAGGAATTACCTTTATCAAATCATAACCAATAGTTGCAGAAGAAGAGTTTTGTTTCATCCAATCAAAAAGTACTTTGAAAGTATTTTCTCCATAAATATCATCTCCATTACAAACCACAAAAGGTTCTTTTATGATTTCTTTAGCACAAACCACCGCATCAGCTGTTCCCCAAGGCTTATCTCTCTCACTTGGATTAAAAGTTTGTTTTGCATAAAAAATAGGGGTGGCTTTGTAATTATTTCCAAATTTTTCTTTGAACAAAATTTCTGTTTTATCTCCAACAATAAAAATTATTTTATTAAAACCGGCTTTTAGTGCTTGTTGCACTGATAACTCAATAAGGGTTTCACCATTTGGTCCGACCTTAACAAATTGCTTTACTTTTCCTCCAAACCTGGAGGAAAGTCCCGCAACCATATAAACAACAGAAATATTTTGCACAATTACCACTAAGTTAGAAGTAGTTTTTAAGAATTATTAAACCTAGTGGTGCAAACTCAAAACTTGGTTTAATCTTTTATTGCTGCAAAGTGATAAGCTTCTTGGAGAGCTAGAATAGCTTTGGGCAAATCATCCGTGCGCAAAGTGTTAGTTTTCTTCCACTCTTCTCCAGTCTTATAACTCCTTTCCATTGTGGTTGTGAAAAACTTTTTACCTTCTTTTGAAGAGTTCTCCCAAACAGCAACCTCTATTCCGCCTATTTTTACTTTCTTTACTGGTCCTTCAGTCATACAATCATCTCCATGTGTCCTTTAACTAAAATTTATACTTCTTTACTCTTGTGTGTTGAGAAATTAAGGAGGAAAAAGCAATTGGCTTTATCGCAGGGTGAGTGAGATTATTTGCCAAATGCTTTTCCATTCTTAAAAATCAAATTCTAACGTAGAAGAAATTAGGCTCTCTCATCCCTGTAGCTTCTACAAATCTTATCAATCTTGATGCAACCATACAAACACCTTCTTTCCCGCTTCGTGAAAACCAACTGGATTTTTTAAAATCACTTGGATTTTAACAAAGCAAACTACTCCTATTTTTTTTATATATAAACAATTTGGAAGTGTCCTGCCGCCTAGTCCAAGAAAAGTGGGAAATTTTTGTTGTTGCAAATTATTAAATACTTTTAAAGTTAATTTATGTTATGGCAACATTATTGAAACGTGGACTACGCGCTCACAAGATTTTAAAAGTTGAAGATCAGAGATTGAGAAACCCCGAGAGAACGGCTGAAAATTTGAGACTTTTGCATGGGATGGATTTGGGGGAAAATTTAAACTTTCATAGAGCTAGAGTTCGAATGGGTGTTAGGCACTTGAAAGATTTTGCCCCAATTAATGCACTACTTGAACATGCATTTAAAGGAGAATTGGAAGGAAAAAGAATATTGCATTTGGGGGGGGCGTTTGGGCAGTACGGAAAATTTTTGGAAGACCACTACAAAGCCAAAGTTGTTACTCTTGATATGAGCTCAAAAGCATTAAAACTTGGGGCATCAAGAGGGGTAAAAAATCTTGTCCAAGGGGATGCTGTGCCTGAAAGAATTCCGGTTTGGAATGCACAACAGAGAAAAAAATTAAATAAAGGGCATCATATTCCGTTTAGAAAAAATTCATTTGATTGTATATTGAGCGAAAATTTTTTGTTTTCAGATTACCACAAGTATTTTGATTTGGACCCGGGATTTGAAGAACAACGTCATAGTATGAAGCGAAGTCAAGAAGCACTTGGAGAGTATAATGCTGTGCTAAAGAGTGGCGGAAAATTAATAATTAATTCAATGCACCCAGTTGCTTTAATGGGGCAATTAAAAAAGTTTGTGCCAGGATTTAAAATTGCGGGATTTGTAGTTGAAGAAGTTTATTCGCCCCGAGAATATATGAAATACGGGCCAAGAAGAATGATTCTTAGAAAAATAGCTGATGTTGAATAAAATTAGTTTATTCCTTAGCCCACTTTTGCATTTCTCTTAATGCTTTTTCTGTTTGGGCAAGCTCTGCAAGTTTTTCTTGAAGATCTTTTACTTGTTTGTCTGAAGCATCCATTCTAAATTCTTGGAGTTCATCAGCGAACTGCGCAACTTTTTGATTATCTTTGTAAATAATTGAAGTAGTAACAGTTTCAGTTAATTGCTTTCTGTACTCTAAATCATTAACAAACATTTTTACCATTGGTTTCCACTTTTTATCAGAAACTAGGTGAGCAGGTAACTTAACTGAGTTAGCATCTTTTCTATAATCAGGATCAATAACAACCTTTGCCAAGTGCTGCCAGTAAAGAGGTTCGCCTAATTTTTTTATTTGATTCACTTGGTGGTACGTTGAAGCAGAAAAATGTTTGCTTTTCCATTGTCCTAGCTTTTTTGAAAAAATATTTTGTTTCTCTTTAACTTCTTTTAACTTTGAGTTAAGCACATCGTTGTTAGGATAAGATATTTTAGGCCAATCTTTCTCTGTGGCAGTTGCTTTAATTACACCATTAATTGCAAAATATTTTGTAAGTGCCTCTCTTCTTACCCCTTCTTTTGGACAATTTGGGAACACTTTGTCAAAATCTTTTATTGAGGCTATTACGCCGTGCATAGAACTCACAATAAGAGTAAGTACTTGAAGCTTAAAAAGGTTTTCAAATAGAGAATACTGTGGTGAGTAAATGTTTCCTGGCGGAGTAAATCCAAAACAAATGAATCAAATGATGAAACAATTCGGAATAAAAAACGAGGAAGTTGATGCAAAAGAAGTTATAATTATACTTAAGAGTGGAAAGAAAATACTATTTGAGAACCCACAAGTAACTAGCATTTCAATGAGAGGAACAAAAACTTATACAATTGCCGGTGAAGAAAAAGAAATAACTGGGGTTCCTGCTGAAGACATAGAAATGGTTGCAGAACAAGCGGGTGTTTTGCGCGAAGAAGCTAAAAACGCACTTACCGAAACAAACGGCGATATTGCACAAGCAATACTTAAATTAAAGGAAAAGAAATAGCTTTTTTTAATAACTATCAAACTTAATTAAGTTTGATGCCAAATTGAAAAAGTAAAAACCAAAAGAAAAATAATTTTTACTTTTTTATTTAATTATTCTTAACCGGCGAATTTGTATCTGGCGCAGGGGAGTTAGTATCACTTTTTGGTAAATTCAAATCTGTTTGATTAGGCGAACCAACCGAAGCGTTTTGGTCAGCTATGTTCTTTAGAATTTCTTCAATTCTTTTTTCCTGACTAATATTTTTTATTTCAATTAGTTCAATTGACATTATAGCTTTTCCTTGAATTTTAGCAGTTCCTTGAACACTAATTTCATCCCCTACTTGAGTAGCCGAATTAGCAAGAGTTGAAAGAGTAGTTGCTGGAAAAGAAAAGTTTTTGTCAATATTCAAATCAACATTGTGGATGAAAGCTGAAGAAGGGACAGCAATAACCATATACTTCATCGCTTGAGGATCTTGGGATTGGTCAAAATAACTGATTGCTTTAATGCTATCAGAAACTTGTGCGGCATTATAATTCTTTTTCAAACTTACTTCTGCTAAATACAACCAAGAATTAGAATCAAACGCGGTTTTTCTAAAAATAGAAGTAACTTTAGAAATTCCCTCTACTTTCATTACTGAAGCATCAATAAGTGTTTTATTTGATTCAGAAGTCATTGCCCCAAGTCTTAACGAAGCTAATTCCTTTGTAGTAATGGCATTAAATGTTAAAGTATAATTAAATGCGTTTTCTTGAGCCTGAGGAAGAGTATCAGTGTTTGTAGTTGAAGAAGTGTCTTTTTCATTATATAATACGCCTGCAGCAAGCATACTAAGAGCCATGAAAGCAAAAACAAATATTCCCAAGAACTGAACAATCTTTTCTTTTTCCAAAAAACACACCTCTGCTATAATCATTGATTTTCCAAACCCTTAAAAAAGCCACTTTTTTGGTTAGGTGAAATAAAAAAGACTAAGTTGGGGGGCTTGAAGTTAAGGAGCTTTTTAGCCCCTCTAGCCAGCTTTAAAAACCTTAAACCCCACTCATTTGGTTATTAGCAACTAGTAACAAAATACTGACTAGGTGCAAAAAATGGGTGAGTAAAAAATGGCTGACAAGAAAACAAAAAAAATGGTAAGAGTACACTTTACTGGAAAAGAACTACTTGAAGACAAAGTTTTTGACACTACAAGAGCAGAAGACGCTAAAACTCACCAAATATTTGATGAAAAAAGAAAATACGGTCCAATGACAGTTATCACTGGTGAAAAAGAATTACTTGGAAAAGTTGAAAGTGCTTTAGAAGAAATGAAAGAAGGAGAACAAAAAGTAATTAAGTTACTTGCAAGCGAAGCGTTTGGTGAAAGATTAAATGATTTAATTAGAGTTGTTCCACTAAAGAATTTTCTTGATCAAAAAATAAATCCGTTTCCTGGACTTGTTGTAAGAGTAGCTGATGCAATAGGAAAAGTACAAAGCGTATCAAGTGGGAGAGTAAGAATAGATTTTAATCACCCCTTAGCAGGAAGAGATGTTGAATATAATGTTGAACTTGTAAAAGAAATAAAAGATAACAAAGAAATAGCTGATGCAGTATTTGATAAATACTACTCAAGAATACCTGGGGCAAAAAAAGAAGTTGGTGAAGGAACACTAACAATAACACTTTCTCCAAATCTAATGAAAAACCTTGATGCAATAAATAATGCAGTAAAAGGAATAGTAAAAGAACTAGGAATAGAACTAAAATTCAAAGAAGATGATTCTGAAACATCACAAAAAGAAGTTTCTAGCGAAGGAACAACTGCTGATGAAGAGATTATGGATGAAGAAAAAACAGAACATGTACACGGTCCAAACTGTAATCATGAACACGTTCACATACACGAAGAAAAACCACATCCAAAAATGATTGATGGCGACGCAGTGTCAGAAGAACGACAAAAAACAAAAAGCATACACGCACTAGCAGATGAAATTAAAAAAGAAAAAAAGAGTGGCTCAAACTTTGATGTAACAAAAGATTCATCAACAACAATACAAAGACCAAAGAAAAAGTAAATTGTTGCTTAACTAGTCATAAGCACTTGCTTTAGCACTTTGATTTATTCTTCTAAGGTAAGCCACTTTGCCGCCAGAATGAATTTCTATTAATGAAGCCCCTTCAAGGAACTTAAAAAGTTTATCCGCGTTTCTTGATTGAAATGCTCGTTTTGCTGAAGAAATAAGTTTACCCCTAGAACCCATAAAAGCTATTCCTTTAGCAAGAGAATTAGCTTCTTTTAATCCAAATTCTTTTTCAAAAGAAGTATCCTCCAGTGCTGCTAAAAACACTCTTCTTGAAAGAGAACCACTAATAAAAAGACGAGTTAAAGAATCTTGATTAATTGCTCCGCTAGAAAGTAATTGCTCAAATTTTTTTCCTGCGGTTTCATTTTCTTTTTTTAATTCGACTAAACAGTGTTTTGCTGGATTAAATGGCGTGTGGTGTACCTCAGCCACATCTCTTGCCGCATTTAATTCTCTTGATCTGATATGGTCTTGTCTTTCTTCAGCTTCATATGCAGCAATTCTGCCATTTCTTTCTCCAAGCTTTTTTGCTTGAGTTGGTTGAGCAGGGTTTACTACAGTTTTTTCTCTTGGGAGAAATGATTTAAATTGAACTCTAAGGTCATTTTGAGCATCAACAAAAACTTTAATAGATAAATCAATTAATTGATTTTTGTTTATTCGACTAGCAGAATAATCTTCAAAATGTCTCTTAAGTCTAGATGTGATTCTCTCTGCCAACCACTTTCTCATTACAACCCTTTGTCTTTTAGTTAAACGCACCCCTCTAAATTCTGCATTAATTAATTTATTGGCCTTCTGTGCAACCGTGATTTTTTCCGCTCGTGCTTCCTTGTTTTTT
>Ga0172379_10005799_pt1 | contig 17029 bp, 17 predicted proteins | sample GrowelOW334metaG_FD_119756 | JGI IMG/M metagenome (GOLD analysis project Ga0172379, IMG submission 119756) | Groundwater microbial communities from an aquifer near a municipal landfill in Southern Ontario, Canada - Groundwater well OW334 metaG | ecosystem: Environmental > Aquatic > Deep... | reverse complement strand
GGCGACCTCGCGGCCATCCTTTCGAACCTCGGCAAGGGCGACGTGCTGTTCATCGACGAGATCCACCGCATGAACCGCACCATCGAGGAGGTGCTGTACCCAGCCATGGAGGACTACGCGCTCGACATCGTGGTCGGCAAGGGACCGACCGCGCGAACACTGCGCCTCGGCCTTGAACGGTTCACCATCATCGGCGCGACCACGCGACTCTCGCTCCTCTCTTCCCCGCTGCGCGACCGCTTCGGCATGACATACCACCTCAACTTCTACGAGCATGACGACATTGGAAAAATCGTCGAGCGCAGCGCGAAACTTTTGAACGTCGAGGCCGAGCCGGATGCCATCCGGCTGCTCGCGGAACGCTCGCGCCGAACGCCGCGCATTGCCAACCGCCTTTTGCGTCGCGTACGCGACTTCGCGCAGGTGCGCGCGGACGGACGCGTGACACGACAAGTGGCGGAAGATGCACTCGCAATGCTGAACGTCGACCAACACGGCCTCGACGACGTGGACAGGCGGCTGCTGCGGACGATTGTCGAGAAATTCCAGGGCGGACCCGTTGGGCTCTCGACGCTTGCCGCGGCCACGCAGGAAGAAATCGACACCATCGAGGAAGTGTATGAACCATTCCTGCTGCAACTCGGCCTCATTGCCCGCACGCCGCGCGGCCGTGTCGCCACGGACGCCGCCTACAAACATCTCGGCCTCGATATCCCGACCCGGTCGGAACTGTGATACCATTGAATCGTTATGATTCCCGACATTTCAACGTTCATGATCCCGCTCTGGTATCTGCTCATCCCGTACGGGATCTTTCTTCTCTTCTTTTTCGTCTACGTCGGATTCAACCTCTACCACCTGCTCAGGTTCGGCACCTACGGCATAGGGCTCTACGCGATCACTGCCCTTTTTCTCGCGGGAACCACCATGCTGGTAGCCGTCTCCTACACACTGCTTTCGCCGTACGACTGGACCGCGTCCGTCTCGTTCGCCGACTTCTTCGTCCGTTTCAACGCCACCCGCTTCTTCCCGGGGATCTAACAGGTTTCTCGTGCCTGATCCGTACATCCGGAAACATCCGTAATCCGTGACGAAAACCCTATGTTTCACCTCGACCGCATCCCAAACAAACATCCGGACGAAAAGGTCGTCCTGTTCCTGCGGCGGCAGTGGTTCGCATGGGCAGGTATCGTGGTTGGAGCCTGCCTGCTGCTCGCGGTTCCGACGATGATCACTTTCTATTTCTGGGAAACGATTTCCGCCTGGCTCTCCATGCCGGCAATCGGTCCGCTCGTTGTCGTCATCGCGAGCATGTATGTGCTGTGCGTGTGGTTGTTCAGCTTCCTGGAATTCACGGACTACTACCTCGACACTTGGGTGATTACCACGCATCGCGTGATCAACATTGAGCAAAAGGGCCTGTTCAACCGCGTCGCGTCCGAGCTTCACTTAGCCGCGGTGCAGGACGTGACGAGCGATGTACAGGGCATTGTCCACACGTTCTTCGACTACGGGAACGTGTTCATCCAAACGGCCGCGGAATTGGAACGGTTCGCCTTGAAGGACATCGAACGTCCGGAAAAAGTGAAGGAGCTCATCATCAAACTTGTGGACGAAGACAAGAAACGCCACGCAAAGAGCGTGGTCGCGGGCGTGGTAGAGGGAAGCAAAATGATCTAGTCTCCGTGCCAGGCCCACCGCGCGAGCGCTTCCGCATCCTTGAACGAATCCGCGCGCGAATCAGATCCGAAGGTCACGACGAGAAGCTCCCGCTTCTCGTCTTTGATTTCCGGCCTGAGCGCAACGGCCAGGTTCCAGCCGGACTCGTCGAGGTATCCGGTCTTCCCCGCCATGACGAAGATGTCGTCATACTCCGGCTTCCAGAGCATCCAATTCGTATTCTTGATCGTCTTCACCGTGCCCTGGTTCAGCACCCGGACGCTCGCGGAAGCTGTCGTCGTATAACGACGAATGTCCGACCGACGAAAGGCCAGATCCGCGATGCGCGCCAGTTCGCGGGCCGTCGAAATATTTCCGGTCTCGATCCCCGTGGGATCGACATAAGTCGTGTGCGACAAGTTGAGCGATGCGGCACGTTTGTTCATCTCAGCGACGAATGACGGCTTGTCCATGCCTGTGGCCCGTGTAAGAGCGTTTGCCGCGTTGTTCGCGGAACCGACGAGTGTTGCATAGAGAAGGCCGTCGAGTGTAAACGTGTCGCCTGAGTTGACGTACAGCTTCGCCCCGCCCACGTCGTCCTCAGCCTTCACCGGATACGTGCTGGACAACATCGTGCCGGAATCAAGCGCGATCTGCGCGGTCATAAGTTTGGTCAAAGACGCGATCGGCCACTCGCGGTCCGCGTGCTGCGCCACAATAATCTGTCCGCTTGTCCGGTCGATGACGACGTAAGAATCGGCGGTGACGGTGGGAGTGGGGTCATGGGGCGCAGGGGGCGCATAGGAGGCAGGGGGAGTATAGGACGACAAGGACGGATACTCGCGCCAGCCATACTGGGAGGCCCAATCCTCGATGTCGATGAGGAATCCGGCCGCCGATTCAGGAACCGCACGATAAGCCGAACGCGCGTCAAATGCAGCCCGAAGGTCGGTCCTCGACGCATACACGTCGAGCAATGGCTGGCTTGGTGCTGCGACTGCCGATAACGGAGACAACGAAAGGAGCGCAAGCAAGATGATGCCGCGAACCCACGACGATCTGGCATGGTGAGTCGTGCTTATTTCCATCGCTTTGTTAGATCAATCCCCGTGTAAAAATACTTCAGAATGTCCTTCCATTCTTTCCCGTTGTTCGCCTGACATAAGGCTTCGGACGCGCTCATGCCGACCCCGTGGCCCCATAGCGTCTTGCCCTTGTCGCACGGACATGAGACGCCCTGCAAATACGGGATGTCCCCATACCACACGTCGCCCCAGCTGCGCGTGCGACCGTCGGATCGGGAGAAATACGGCGTGATGGCCGTCTCGCCGTCGTATGTGACCACGACCCCATCGGTCTTTTGAACGTTCTCCGCTAAATTCGGCGAGCGCTCTTCCTGGCCATATCCCTTGTACACCTGGTCATCGGCATACGAAGAAAGGTCGTAATACTCGCTCGCATGTTTCTTCTTGTGCTCGAACATGGAAAGCGCATAGGTCCTGGCCACGACAATAAGCGCCTTTTGAAACTCCGCGTGCGAAATATTCGACGTTTCACCGAGCCCTCGCAGATACAATTCCATGGGAAGCTCGTTAATCATCCACGTGCGATCCTTGTCTGAGTTGTAGCGCAACTCAAGGATGTTGCGGAACCGATTGTCTGGATACGCGGAACCTCGCGTCTTCGTGCGATCGAAGTTTTCAATGGTACAAATGGAGTTCAACTCATCCGGAACGAACCGCAGGTACGACGAGGTCTTTTCCAACCCCTGCCCGCGATCGAACCAATATCGATTCTTCTTGTAAAATGCCTCGACGGATTTTCCAGCCTTGAGCTCGGCAAGCAGCCCGCCGTCCCCGTCGTACAACTTCCAATCTTTCTCGCAACTCACGACGACCTTGTTGTCCGTTTCCTCGTCCACCGTGAGCAATCCGACCCGAATGGTCGGCTCGGACATGGTGGTATCCGTGGTAATCTCCTCGTTATTGGTCGAATTGGTCTTATTAGACGAATCAGTCTTCCCCTCGTTGAGTGCCGGTGCGTTTGTGGTGACCTCGACGGGAATGTCGATCTCAAGGTCTGGCACGACCGTTCCGTCCACAGCAAGCACGTACGACACTGTGTGTATTCCCTTCGTTGATGGTGCGTTGAATGAAAAGTCGATGAGATCCATCCCCCCGGGACTAATCGTGCCAGAGGTCTTTGAAACGACCGCGCTCGACGAGTCCAAGGACGCGGCCTGCACGCCATCGGAGTACAAGGATCGTTTCGACCAGGTTGCAGTACCCGTGTTCTTGACTCCGACCGTATACGAAATCTTTTGGTTTGCTTTTGCCATAATTTTCTTCGCACTGCGCAGCAAAACAATCCCCGAAAGTCCGTCCGCGACATTGGTCGCATTGGTCACAGTGGTCGTGTTGGTCCCGTTGGCCGCGGCGGGTTTCGTTGTCCCGACCGTCACGTTCACCGTAAACTCTCCGCCAGGTATCCATGCCACATCCTCGGCCGCAAGCTTGAACGTCTCGGCGTACGTCCCGGCCGTCGACGGGGCGTGCAACGAAAATTGAATATGTCCGACCTCGCCCGGCTTCACGGTCGCCTCGATCAACCTGGCCGGTTGAGAGGCTGAAACCCAGGTCGTGTCCTGAAAGACCGACGTTCGATACTTCGGCCCGTAGGTGTAAACGGAAACGAACGCGCCTGTATCGCGATTCCAGGTTGTTGTTCCGACGTTCTGGAACCCCACCGACACCTGCTTGATCTCACCTGGCGACAAAGAAAGCTTTCCGGTCGCCACCACCTGCACGGCCTCGTATCCCTTCAATGGGGACGCAAAAGCTGCGCCGGACGGAAGAAGCATGCCCGCAAGCACGGACACCGCCACAACGATCGTGAAAAATCTGCGAATTTCCTCCATATTATTGCCATTATAGCATCCTTTGGCTCCTTTCTTAAGTGCTGTTCCACGGTTCCCTTTTCGGTCAAAACCAACTACACTACGATCGTTATGGATTCACGCCGGTTCGCGACAAATTACGCGGTCCAGATGCTCGGACGCGGCCTCACCATGCTGTTCGGGCTTGTCACGATCGGGGTACTTACGCGAACGCTTTCTACCCCAGAGCTCGGCGACTACATCACCGGCCTCACCTTTCTCCAATTCTTTGGGGTTGCCGTGGACTTCGGACTCACGCTCACGCTCATCGTGATGGTCTCCGAGGCCGGCGCTGACCAAAGACGTATCGTTGGAAACCTATTTTCGATGCGCCTTGTCTCCGGGGCGATTGTCTTTGGCCTTGCGCCGGTCATTGTGCTCGCGTTCCCGTACTCTGCATCCGTCCGCGAGGTGGTGCTCATCGGATCCCTCGGTTACCTGTTCATGTCCGAGGCAACGCTCCTGGTCGGCGTATTCCAGCGCCACGCGGCCATGTGGCGCTCCGCGCTCGCGGAAGCGCTTAATCGAGCCGTGCTCCTTGGCCTCATCATTGCCGTGACCTCAATAGGGCTCGGGCTCGGCGCTGTCGTGGCCGCGACCGTCATCGCGAACCTTGTCTGGCTTGCCGCGACCATTGTGCTCGCCCGCCCGTTCGTCACAATCAGGCCGAGATTCGACATGGCAGTTTGGAAGGAAGCTATCCGCCGTTCCTGGCCCATTGCACTTTCGATTGCCTTCAACCTCATCTATCTCAAAGGTGACATCCTGTTCCTCTCGCTGTTTAGGACCAGCGGCGAAGTCGCGGTGTACGGCATCGCGTACAAAGTGCTCGACGTGCTCACAGCCTTGCCAGTGATGTTCATGGGCCTGCTGCTCCCGACCTTGGTTGCGGACTGGTCCGATGGTCGTCGCGACGCGTTTCGCTCCCACATGGCCCGCGCATTCGACCTGTTCGCCGTGGTCACCATCCCGATCGCGGTCGGCGCACAGGCGGTTGGCACACAACTCGTCACGCTCATCGCGGGGAACAAATACTCTGCCTCCGGCCCCCTGCTCCAGCTCCTCATCCTTGCGCTTGTCGCTGTGTTCTTCTCATCGCTCTACGGTCATGCTGTGGTCGCGGTCAACAAACAGCGCGCCATGATTTGGGGATACGCGGCCGCGGCCCTTGTCGCGACCGCCGGATATCTCATCCTTATCCCGCGCTACGGCGCCTGGGGCGCAGCAACCGTCACGCTTGTTTCTGAAATCCTCATCGCCGCCATCACCTTCCTTGTCGTGAGCCGCGCTTCCGGCGCAAAGCCGACATGCGTCATCGCGCTCAAGGCCCTTGCCTGCGCCGCACTCATGTACGCCGTGCTGAAGATCCTGCCGCAAACGCATGTCCTCATCGAAGTCGCGCTCGGCGCCGCGACCTACACCGCTTCCATGGTCGCCATTGGCGGAATTGACATCAAAAAGATTCGTGAGATCACGCGACCCGCATGATGTACCCAATCGTCCTCATCGCCGTCAGCGTCCTCTTCGCCGCCATTACCTGGCGCGATCTTCGACTCGGCCTGTCTCTCATCGCCGCCGCGCTACCGACCTACCTGCTTCGATTTTTGATCGGTCCAATTCCCATGACGCTCCTCGAGGTTTTATCACTCATCCTCGTCGCAACCTGGATCGTGGAGCGCTCTAAGGGAGGTCACCTCGTCCCTCCAGGCTGGGGATTACCCCTTGTGCTCCTTCTTGTTGCCGCGACGATCTCCGTCCTTGTCGCGCCGGACAAAATCTCCGCGCTTGGCATTTGGAAGGCTTACTTTGTGGAGCCAATGTTGGTGTTTGTTGTGGCTGTGGATGCGTTTGGAAAATTAAAAGAGACAAGATACAAAATCGAGGATGGCCTGTTGGTCGCGATTTGCTTGGGGGGATTGTTTGTCGCGATTTGCGCGATTGTGCAGACGGTCACCAGTCTCGGGATTCCGGCCCCGTGGGACGTGGAGGGACGCGTGGTCAGCATCTTCCCGTATCCGAACGCCGTCGGCCTCTATCTTGCTCCAGTGATCGTGATGGCGGCGTTGCAGGCTGGAAGGCGTGAAACCCGAAGGATCGTCAGATTAGGATGGGCTGCCACGGCTATAGTCTCGACGATTGCTATTTTTCTCTCGCAATCGGAAGCCGCAATCGTCGCGGTCGTCGCGACATTCCTCGTCATCGGGTTCGTGACGAAAAAGACGCGAATAGCGAGCGTCGGAATCGCAATCTTGGCCATCATCGCGGTCCTTGTCTTCCCGCCTCTTTGCGACAAGATGACCTTCAACGACTATTCAGGGCAAGTCCGCCGGTCGCAGTGGCGCGAAACTATCCTCATGCTTGCCGATCATCCCGCGTTCGGGGCCGGGCTCAACGGATATCCTGCGACCATGAGCGCGTACCATACGGATGAGCAATATGAAATCTTCCAGTATCCACACACGCTGGTCCTCAACGTCTGGACCGAGCTCGGAGCGCTCGGCCTCGTGGCGTTCGTGATGATTGCTTGGCGCGTTGTCGTGACTGTGCGGCGGGGTGTGGACGTTGTAGGGCGGGGTGCAGGCCTGTCCGGCTCCGCCGGAGACCCGCCTATGGCGGTGACGATGGCATTCCTCGCGCTTCTCGCGATGACAATCCACGGGCTGGCCGACGTTTCCTATTTCAAAAACGACCTTGCGATGATGACGTGGCTTTTGCTCGCGGTCATCGCGGCTTCCTCCTATGTCCCGACTGATGACAAACGCACTTAACGTGCCGAGACGGTCGTGCCTTCTGGCGATCATTTTGCCCATGCTCGCCGTGGCCGTCATCCTGAGAGTTGTCTTTGCCTTCATCCCAATGCCCAGGCCGCACATGACCCTCCAGGCCGACGGACTCATCGAGACGAAGACGGTCGAGGACGCGCAAGCGCATACGTCGATGACCATCGCGCTGCCCGACGATTTGCTTGGCAGCGAAGTCTATTCGGTCGGAACATACACGCGGAGAGCCGCTACGCTTCCGGTCGGTTCTGTCTCGATCACGACTATAAAGAACGACTGGCGGTTCGTTGAAATCGTCGAGCGTCCTATGACAACGCTCGAGGATGTGACAAACGACTACGCCGCGAGATCGGCGCAGTCCGTCGCACTCGGGAACGCGACCGCGACCATGCTGACGCTGCCCACAAACAACATCCCCTGCGTGTCCCCGAACGAACGATGGAACCTCCCAGGCTTCTGCGAAATCGCCCGCATCCTCGCGTTCGAGCACAACGGCACCGTCTTTACGATCGCCGCCGATGGAACCCACGCCTCGGACGGCGAACTCATCACCTTGGCACGCGAAATCGCCGGATCGACGGCTACGACAGACAAGACAAATCCGTCCGACGATTCTCCTCTCCCATAAACACAACGCCGGAACCCAGGACAGGTTCCGGCAGCGCGCTGACTACGACAGCCCATGAATGATCAACTGAACTGTGGTGAGGGCCGTCACCACCAGCGCTATGACGATCGTGAAGGCCCACCCTTCCTGCGACATCCCTACCCGAAGTCGCGCCAACATCAGGCTTGCGACCTCGATCGCTTTCCCGATCGCGTAGAACGTGGCTCCCATGGCCACGAACCCCGCTAAAAATATCCCGACAGTGATTACGGCTATTCCGAGGCAGGCCTCCAGACTCTGTCCAAACAGGCCGAGCACTGCCGCAACGATGAGAACCATGGTGATAACCATGGACGTCACCGTGGCTCCTCCCTTGATCCATCCCCTCGTCCTCTCTGCGAGGGACAGATACCTACGTTTGAGAGCAGTGAAGATCCAGTTGCCGCCCACACAGAGGACGACAACTCCGAGAAAAACGGACACAACGATCAATATTCGCATCTTTCCTCCTTCTGATTACCACCCGTTGTTTCCGAAGAAATCACGGATGAGCGAGTGCGGCATGTCGGAGAACTCCGCGTCGATTTCGACACAGCGGTTCCACTCGTCGATCTCGTCCTCGCTCTCCTCCTCGCTCTCATCAAGCGGTTGAGACTCAAGGACCGGATCTTGGTCCCAGTGAATGGACTGGGCCGTCGTCGGCTGCGCGGCGGCGGCGGTGAGAACTCTGTTGTGATCATTCTCACTCAAGATGGCGCTGATGCCCATGAGCACCGGCACCACGACGAGAAGGGTGGCAACCGAAACCGATCCTACGATTAGACAAGTCCTTTCATTCTGTTCGTCGATTCCGCTATTTCCCATGGTTTCTCCCCTTTCCGACTTTGGGCGGGCGTGCCCTCACATCGGACGAATATCATACACTATTTTTACTGAAAAGTCAATATGTCAGTCAACGGAGCGAAAATTTGATGAAAAAAATACTTGACAATTTTGGCTTGTCGTGTCATACTTGGGGCATATGAACGCATTAGCACGTGAGCTCCGGTCGCTCTTCGATCATTTCGGCCGCAGCCAGCAGGAGGCTGACGTGTACCTCGCTTCCCTTTCGCTCGGACCGAGCGGGGTAAGCCAGATTGCCGCGCACACCGGGCTTGGGAGAACCAACTGCTACTTTTACGTCAAAAAGCTGGCGGAGGACGGGCTGCTGCTTGAATCGCGCAAAGGCTCGCGGCCTACGTTTACGGCGATTCAACCAAGAGACTTCGTGAACGTCATCCGAGGATGGACTTCACGGTTCCAGTCGCTTCTGCCGCAGCTTGAGTCGCTGCGATCGGCCGAAGTCGAGAGGCCGACCATCACGATTTCGGAATCATCCGAAGGCCATGCGAAAATCTACGAGGAAATCGGCGCGCTTCCGAAAGACGACTTCTTCCGCGTCCTACAAGGAAGGCAGTCGCTCGAGGAAGAGCTTCGAGTGATCGACAAGGACGCACTGACACGATTTTTTCAAAATCTCATTGAGCGCAACATCACCACGCGCGGCATTTTCACGGACGCCTGCCTCAGCGTCCCAGCAGCGCTCATATCGCCAGAGAACCTCGAAGGAATGCGCTGCCGTCCGTCGGACATCGTAACCCTTCCCGAATCAATCCTTGCGCTCCAACAGGTGATGTTCGTTTATGGGGACACGGCCGCATTCCTCTTCCCAGAGACAAGGCTTGTCATGACCATACGGCACGGCGGCATCGCGCGGACACTCGGATCCGTATTCGACGCGCTTCACCAGTTCGGAAAGAAAACATCCCCAGCCTGGTAACGCAAAACCCCACCCCTCAAGAAGGGTGGGGTTTTCGTTTCTCGTTGAGACGATTCCTATTCCATCTCCGGACGCGGCATGTTTGGGTGGTTCATTCCGTTGCCCGAACCATGGCCGTTGCGCGGGGGTTGGCCCATGCGGAGGTACTCTATTGGGATGTTGTTTTCCTTTGCCCAATCCTTGATTGTCTCCATGCGCTGCTTCATGGCGGCTTCGCGCTCGGCGGGAGCCATGTCCTTGAGTGATTCTCCGTCTGCTTGCATCTCCTCGTGCTTCGCAAGAACCAGGTCGGCCTGGTCCTGCGTAATCTTGCCATCTGTCACGGCTTGAGACAGACGATCCTCAAATTTCTGCTCGCGGTTGGCCCGCATTTCGTCGCGATGCTGCACAGCCTGATCGTCGAACACCTGCTGGACCGCGGCTGGGTCAAGATCGAACGTATTTGAAATCGCAGTCACAAGGTCGGAGACGAAACCTGGCTGCTTGTTTCCGGCTTCCGCGGCAAACGTGGTGCCAATGCCGAGCGCTCCCGCTCCAAGCGAAGCGACCAGCGCGCCAATAAGAATAGCTTTCTTTTTCATCATATCCGTTCATTACGATTTAACGCACCCGATCGCGGTGCTGTGTCTGATACACGGGGGCGCTAGAAATGGTTACGGGGACCCATGGCTCGGGGTTACGGGTCTATGGCTAGGGGTTACGAATCTACGAATCGGCTACTAATCTACGAATATACGAATCAGCTACGAAATACACGAAATATTCAACTCAAGGTCAATATTCGTAGTTTCGTAGCTTATTCGTAGATTCGTAACCCCTCGCCGTCCTTCGATTCGTAGTTTCGTAGCCGATTCGTAGATTCGTAACCCCTCGCCGTCTCTCGACTCGTAGATTCGTAACCCCTCGCCGTCCTTCGATTCGTAGTTTCGTAACCCTTCAGCGTCCTCGTTACCCGAACATCAGCCATTCGGGACGGAACAGGAGTAGGAGGCCGATGGCGACCATGAGCGTGCCGCCGATGAGTCTCGAGGCCCGCGTGTACTTGGTGGTGAGTCCTGTTGCCTGGAGCGTAACCATCGAAATCACGAACACGATCAGGTCGTCGATCATGAAGAAAAAGAGGTAAAGCAAGATGTACCCGTAATACTGCCAGCGCGGAAGATTGTTCACGGTCAGAATCTGCGTGAACACAGCCGGGAACCCGGCGGAACACACGAGCTCGACCAGGTTGACCGCGAAGGCGAGCGCCACGATGCCGACCAGGGCGAGCAGGAATGAGCGTTTCTGAACCACGTCCTTGATGCGGTCCATGGTCTTGCGCTTCGCATTCAGGTCGCCGACCTTGCACTCCGCGTTCTTGTTCACGAAAAAGTCGCGCAGGCTGTAGGCGCCGCCGCCAAGCGCGACCAGGCCGATGATCGCCCGCACGATCGTAATAAATCCAAGAAACAGGATGAGCTCAAGCCACGCGGACATGAACAGAAAATACACGGCCGCGCTCGCCACAATGAAGGCCGTGCCAAGCGTCCACATGCGTGCCCTGTTCTTCATCCCGATCAGCATCCCGATGAGGAACACGAGCACCCACATGGCGCACGGGTTGAACCCGTCGAGCGTGCCGATCACGATCGAAAGCACGGGCAAAGACATGTCCGAAAGGTGCACCTCGCCGAAAAACGGCACGCGTACGGTCCCGCTTTCGGACTCCCCCGATACGTCCTCGGCCGGCGCCCCTGACGCTGGTTCCTCCGTCCCTGATGCCGCGGCCGCGACGATTTCGCCGACCAAGTCCTTGCATGGAAGCGATAGGCATTCCTTCACGCGCGCCTCAACCGCCCGGTCCACCACACCCTCCGCATAGCCGGAATAGGCCTGATTGCCGATCACGAGAAACGGCACGCCCTTCACGTCCTGCCCGATGGCCTTTCCGACGGCCTGCAGCAACGCGGCATTTTCCCGGTCGTGAAATACCTCAAACCGATGGATCTCAAGCGTCGGATACGCTTCCTCCAGGCGCACCAGCAACGTCTCTTCCTTCTCGCAATGCGGACACCCGTCGCCCCAAAAAAAATACGCATCAACCGCGTTGCCCGCCGCAGTTTCCTGCGCGAACACCGTTGTCGCGAATCCGAGCGTTGAAAAAAGAATGAAGGCGATGAAAGCAAGGCGTCTGACAATCGTCATAGAAAAACAACGTTAGTACTGAGAAAGTATAAGGCCGCGATAGGCCCGACGCAAACGCAAAAATAGAAAAAACCCGCGGCGATCTTGCGATCCGCGGGATAGGTGCCTCGTCTAATCCGGACACCTTGCTGTGAAGAATCCGATGTCCATGCCGCGCTCATCCGTGATGAAGAAGGCGGTGGATCCGAGGATGTTGACCACGTTGAGTTCCGCACCCGGAGCGACCAGGTCGATCGACTCGGTCATCTCGCTGGTGTAGCTCCGGTTCTGGATCACCCTCCGGATGCCGACGGTGAAGGACTTCGTGTTCTTGATCACGACCGTCCGGCCGTGACCTGCGCATCCGTACAGCTCCACGCCGGCCGCGGTCTTGGACGGCGAATCCGGCGCTTGTGCCGGCGCGGCGACGATCGGTGCTCCGACGGTGAAGACGGGCGGTGTCGGCTTGAAGACGGGAGGCTTCCACCGAGAGTACCCGATCCCGACCAAGACAACGACGAGAAGCCCGATCGCGAAGATGAGCAACCTTTTGGACGACGACATGAGAGCCTCCTAGTTCGCGGTTGTCGGGCAGTGCCCGGTGAAGAAGCCGATGTCCTGGTTGTTGCCGGGCACGGACACGTAGAAGCCGTCTTTGGGACCGACTTCGCCGGTGAGCAGTTCGGCCCCAGGATCGATCCTTTTGAGCGAGAGCGTCAGCTCGTCGCTGCCGACGAATCCGCGCGAGACGTGGCGGATGAGGACCGGAAAGGCGTTCGTGTTCCTGATCCGCGTGCTCGGCGCGTTGAAGGCGAGAGCACACCCGTAGAGCTCGACTCCGGCCGTGACCGCGGACGGATCGCTCATTGATGCGTCTCGATACCCTTCCGGCGGCGTACCAAGGAGCTTTGGGAGAACGACGAGCATGCCGCTCGCCACCAGGATGAGGATCGCAATGCTGATCATTGGACGATTCCATCCCCTCTCTTTCCCTTCCTCTTGCATGCAACCTCCTTGCGCAAAATGCGCGGCCCGGACTGGGTGTCCGAGCCGCGCACAATAGCTGATTTTCGCTGAATCGTCAAGACGAAGTCCTATCGAAACAACTCTTCCTTCTTCACCTTTGCGACGACGAAGAGGTAGACAATTTCGAGGATTCCGACTGTGTTTACGACCAGCATGGCTACAAACCACCAGGGCTGGCGCCGCTTTGCTGCGTGCCAGAGCGCAAGGCCCTTCCAGAACAAGGACCAAAGCATCATGGCCACAATGGACGGCACCATGCCATCGAATCCAAATCCGGATCCAAATCCCGTTCCAAGTCCGTACATCATATGCGATGGATTATTGATAAACCTGTATCCATCCTACCACCCAGCTGACAGCGGCGTAAGACGCTCGCCTTTGCTATAATTGCTTAATATGATCGGAGAAGGATACTGTCCACCGAATTCACGTGAGCTTTGGAACAAGCCGAAAGACCTTTCTGCCATGCGAGACGAAGCGCCGGAAGCAGTTCGCGAGTCGGTCGCGGACGCGAAGGAAAGCGTTGAGCAGGCACTCAAGGACCAATTCGGCGTGCCTGAGGTTCCGCCTGAGCTCAAGGCTGAAATGTTGCTTGTGATTCGCGCCATCGAAACCCAGGCGCGGGAAAAGCGATTTTCGGACGAACCGGATGATGCCGTGCTCGAACAAGTCGAGGATATTGCGGCAAAAATCCTCACGTATCGTGATCAGACGACGCGTGCAAAAATCATCTCGCTTCCCGAGGTTGGACAGCGCCTCACCTATCGCGACCCGGACGGCCACAGTCATGATCGGGAGCTCACGGTGGAGGAGCAAGACATGGTGTTCAACCTGGAGATGTGGGCCGACCACCTCCTATCGTTCGAAAACGTCGAGCAGTTCAAGGCAATGCTCGAAAAGCTCCGGAAGCGCGCAAGCACCAAGTCGCCAAGCGAAGGACCAGCCTACGTCGAACGCGAAATGATACGGGCATACGCAAGATTTGGGTTTACCCCGGAACAAATCAGAAACCTTCTCGCACTCGAGCCTGGCGACAACGCGTCGGCCCTGGTCCCCGAAGGAAAGGCTGGGGAAACGCAGCGGCTGCGGGTCATGAAGGAAGTCTGGAACGAATACCTCACGGACGGCGAGAAGAGCAAATACGTGAAGTTCGCGGTTGCCATGACCGCGCTCGGCGCCGTCGAAGGCGTGATCCCTTCCCTTCTCGGAAAAGCCATGGACAGTTCGCAAAGCACCACGGCCGCGGCATTTACCCTTGGGTATCTTGGCCTCACGGTTTCCATGGGATGGGTAAAACGATTCCTGAACGTGGACTTTGACCAGTTCATGAATGACGTGGCCGAGCGTGAGGGTGGATTGAACGAACGGTTATCACGCGACCTAGCGTTCCAGCCTGGAACGCGAATTTCCATGCGCGAAGACCGCGGACGCATCATGTCGGCCATGGCGCGGTCCCAAACCGCGTTTCAGGACATCCTGAGCTCCGCGGCGCGGGTCCAATTGCCAGCCGCGACCTCGGCGCTCGTCGGGTTCGGGGTGATGACGGCCATGGACTGGCGGCTCGGGCTTATGTCGCTCGCAAGCGCGCCCATCGCAATCGGAATCGCGCGAAAGGCCGATGAACAGATTCGTCCCCTCATTCGGCAGTCGTATGGAAATGAGGCCAGAGTCGCCCAACAAATCGAGGAAGGACTGCTGGCGCACCAGGACGTAGCTCTGAGCGGAATGAGGGCAACCATGGCACGACGCACCGCGGATCTCGGAAAGGAAATGAACCGTATCAGCCACGAACGCGTGACAGCGAACGTGGACATGAGTTATCGATCAGGCTACGTGCTGAACGGAGCTGTGGTCGCCGGGCTTACCATGGCCGGTGTGCTCATGCGCAACCTGGGCGTGGGAAACGGAGGCAATATTGTCGCGGCCCTCATGTATTCAGGCGGATTCCGCCGCGCGTTCGATGAAATCCTCCGTTCAAGCAACGATCTTATCAAGAGCACAGAGGCGATGATCGTAATGGAAGAAATATTTAACGGATATGCTCGCGAGGAAGAGGCACTCGACAAGAAGCGGGTCGGGGCGTCCACACTCAGGGACTTCTCGGTCGAGCTTACGGACGTTTCCCTTGAAGTTGACGGGAAGCGTCTGCTCGACCGGGTCTCGTTCCGCGTTCCTCCCGGAGGCGTGGTGCGACTCGAAGGGCGCAGCGGCGAGGGAAAGACCACGCTGTCGCGCGTGATGTCCGGTTACTTTGAGCCGACCGGCGGGACCGTGAAAATCGGAGGCGAGGACATACGGAACGTTAAGCGGAGCGGCCCGGATTCGCTTTACGCCCACGTGGCGTACCTTTCCCAACATCCGTACATTTTTGCCAACGGAAACCTGCGGGAGAACCTGGCGTTTGGAAACCCGAACGCAATGGACGAGGACATGGGGCGCGTGCTCGATGAACTCGGGCTTTCGGAACGGTTCATAGAGGATCGCAGGCTCAATCTTGCTGCTTCGGTCCGCGGATTGTCCGGCGGTGAAGAGGCGCGGCTCGGACTCGCGCGCGTCCTTCTCAAGATCAGATCGCAGAAGGATGGAAGCATCGTGTTCCTTGACCAGGCCACGGAAGAACTTGACGAGGTGACCGAGGCCATGGTCGCGCAGATTCTCCTCGACGAAAAGCGGGCGCGGCCAAACACCACGTTCGTCATCATCTCGCATCGCTCGGACTTCATCCGCATGCTGGAGAATCCGGAGGACGGTGGAAAGGGATTCGAAATTCAACGCATAAGCCTTAAGCAAAATCCCGTATGAGGAACATGTGCCAAAGCTGCGGCATGCCGCTCAGTAAAGACCCGGAAAACGGAGGAACGAACGCGGACGGATCGCGGTCCGCCGAGTACTGCTCGTACTGCTACAAGGACGGCGCCTTTGTCGGCGGCGAGGTTGACGTGAAGGAATTTCAAAAAATCTGCCGCAAGGCAATGCGCGAGCACAACATCCCCGCCCCGCTCGCCTGGCTGATGACTCTCGGCATCCCCGGGTTGAAGCGATGGAGAAAGTCGTAGGAAATCAAAGCGTCCCAGCCTGTCCGGGACGCTTTTGCTTATGCGGCCAATCGTTGCGTCTTCTCCGCGAACTTGTCGCGGATTGCCTGCTCGGTTCTTTCGCGCCTTCGCACCCATTCGTCGGACACATTTCCGTTCATCACCTTATGAAGGCGCAGCGTCGCGAGAAAATTTCCGGTCGAGAGCACGCGCGGAGACAGGTTGACCACGGCCCGAGGCTCGTTGTTTTCGCGAATGATTGAAAGCGTATAGGCCGGACCGCGGAGAAAGACTAGCGTGTCGTCCGGACGCTCCATCGCCGCGCGCACTGACTCGCCGGATTGCAAGAGACGATTGATCCTGCGGAGCAGGGTTTGCATGAAAGCAACGGACTCAGTTTGCTCGCCAATCCTTGCGAAGTACGTCTCCAACCGCGTCGCGCGCTCCGATTCCGACCTGAGTACGGGCATCCCGGTTGAGTCCGTGTTGTCCAGATCAACGAATACCCCGGCAATCTCACGATAAAAAGAAACGAAATTTTGGTGGAGCGCAATGAGATCACGCGCGAACGTTTCCGACGTGATCGTGTCGGCCTCAACCGACAGGTTTATTCCCGGCAGCTCGGTCCCATCCTCCGGGACCATGGACTGGATTCCTTCCATCATCCGTTCCCGCAGTTGCGGCTGCTCCCAAAGCGCGCGAGCCGCCTCCAAAAACGGATCGTGAATGTCCCGCCACTCCTGCCTGGACACGCTCGACCGCTCCAATGGCTTCCCTTCCGCCAGGTCATCTTGCTGAAAACCGATGACGTGCACGTGCAGGTCCTCAAGCGTCTGGGCCTTAAGCTTCTTTCCAAAGACCGGCTTTTCGACCGGATCCGGATGGTATAGCCATCTCAAAACAAAACTTCCGGTTTTTGGTACAATGCAACCATGAGGAACGAAGAAATCAATGAGGAGGAAAAAGGATTGCTGCGACGGTATAATAAAGCATCGCCCGTCACGC
>Ga0172379_10005798_pt1 | contig 17031 bp, 8 predicted proteins | sample GrowelOW334metaG_FD_119756 | JGI IMG/M metagenome (GOLD analysis project Ga0172379, IMG submission 119756) | Groundwater microbial communities from an aquifer near a municipal landfill in Southern Ontario, Canada - Groundwater well OW334 metaG | ecosystem: Environmental > Aquatic > Deep... | reverse complement strand
TAGCCGGCTCATACCGTCGAAGAATGTATCGATAAACGGAATTTTCGATTTGGATTTCTCCACGATGATGTTTGCCAATACGGGTTCCATACGCGTGCCACCAGTCATACTGTAGTTCAGCTTATGTTTCGAAGAATCGAAAGTGTCATTGAATTTTGGGAAAACACCTTTGATGGAAGGCCGTACCCTGAAAAGCGGGGTATTGACAGCGCAACCATCCTCGAGAAAGTTAATGACTATTTGTGTCAGCTTCTCAAAATAAGCCATCGCCTGCGGGCGGGTTAAGCCGGTCCCTTCTTCTACCATCTTTGTTACCAGGTCATCGATCGTTTTGCTGGCCATGCAACGTACATGCGCTACAAAACTCGGTTCTCCATTTGAAGCCAGTTGATTCTTTCTTAATGCATACTTAATCATAAACGTAAATTTTTTAAATTAATAATTAGGGTTTGTTTTGTCGTCACTTACTGATCAGTATAAATTTGACAGGGCAAAATTAATATCGATTTTTGAGTATTAAGGGGTATGTTTGTGCCCGATTTATGGTCAAAATGGGACATTTTAGGGAAAAAAAGTGAATATTCCCTACAAAGTTTACCTGATCAGGGAAGTAGAAAGTCAGGGGTGATTGCTCAAATCACTTTGTTGTGATTTGTGTAGGTTGTTAATCCATCATATATGATTGAAACATGCAGGTATTTGATTAGCTCACTAATTATGAAAATCTTACATGGTTTTTCTGTAAATATAAGTTTATAGAAAAAAGTTAATTTTATGATACAAGATGTTAATTATTTTTTATACATTTGAAAAATTATTTTTAAAACTAATAGTAACACCTTAAATGCCGAAAAATCTATAAAAAATGTATGTGTAATAGTTATATTTCCTCCTCTTATATTTACAAGTATCAAGAAAATAAAATCAAGTCAGCTAAGTTGGATGTATGAATAATAGGTTATACATAGAGGAAATAGAGTTATTCGTATTTGGGTGTTACCTGTAATTTTTGGGGACATAACTAACTTGATACTTTTGATCTATGAATAAAGACAGAATAGCAAACTTCTTAGGATTTCTGACAACTGCGACTATCACAGGTGTTGGACTTTCCATGACATCTAATCAGTTTGTTGGTGGAGCAATCATTGGTCTTGGTATTGAATTAGGTTCAGGATTCATTGAGTCGGTGTGCTCAAAACTAAAAAAGAATTGGACTAAAGAAAATCATGGGCTTTTAAATCATGACATTCATAAGTCATTACAGCGAAGTATTGTTGCTGCTCTGACTGATATGCAGAAAGAATGCATTACAATGGCATTTGCCCCTGATGAAAGAGAACAAATCAAAAACTTTTATGACAGTTTGATTAAGGAATCAAAAGAAGATTTCTTTCACAAGTATTTAGAGGATAAAAATGACAGCATATTAAAAGACCTTATAAACAAAAACTCCTCAACCTTTGAAAAAGACATTACTAATGGAATCTACAACGAAGAATTACTTTCAACTTTTAGTTTATCCTTTAAGCAATACTTCAAAGAATCTTTAGTAAAGAAATTGCGTTTTTGGTTTACAGAAGATTTAAAAGGAGAAGGAGATGAAAATAGAAGAGCAAGAGTAGCGTATGAAAAAATCTTGTTGGAGAGCATTGAAAATACATTACAAGAGCAGCACAATAAAATAACATCCATTCAAGCCCACGTGGGTTTGATATTTGAAAATTCAATTAAAGCAATCAATGAAGGGAAAACAATTGAGGAAACACTTCAAAAACTGTTTCCTCAATTTCCATCTTATACATTAGTTACAATTCCACAAGAGGAAAGTATTAATGCTGATAAATTCTATGATGGTTTTCCCCCTCAACTTGAAGATTTAAAAGCAAATTTTGATTTCTCAAGAAACCTTTATTTAAAGGACGGTGGAGTAAAGTCAAGAATAAACGAACTGATTAAATCTGACACCCCTTTTGTAAAATTCATTCTCATAAAAGGAGTCGGTGGAAGCGGAAAATCCACATTACTCAAAAGAATTTCGTTTGACCTAACTACAATTGGCAAAACTGTTTTTACCCTAAACAAAGATTGGTTTGAGGACAAACAAATCAACAAACTTCAAACACAAATTAAACGACTTGCTCAATCTTATCCCGATTGTGTAATAGTTCTTGATGACATTGCTGATTGTATTTTAAGAGAAGAAATAAATTTCCCCGAACTCATCAATTCACTTAGTGCAAAAAGGATTTTGTTTATTCTTGCTGACCAACCTGACAGATGGAATAGAGTAACTCACAAGGTGAGGGAACTGAATACAGCAGGACAGCTTTTCTCATACGACTTACATCAGCTTGACGAAATCGAATGCGAAGATTTAGCAGATAAAATGATTGAACTTGAATCTGAGCAAAAACTTTCCATCAGACACCTTGAATTGACTAAAGAAGAACGAGTAATACTATGCAAGGAAAATTCCAAAAGACACTTTGTAGTCGCAATGCTGCAAATTCGATATGGTAAAAGATTCAGTGATATTATTATTGAAGAATTTGAAAAAATACCATCAGAGAAAGGTAAAGATGCATACCTGATGGTTTGCTTCTGCAACAACTTAGGGCTTGCAATTCCTGAATCCATAGTTATCAGTGCTTTGCACTTAGCATCTTCTCTTAGTATAAATGAATTTCATTCCTACACAGAAGGAATCCTCATTTTCAGTAATTATGGTTTATCTTCAAGGCATCCGATTATAGCCCGTGAAATTATCCGCAACTTTGTCAAAACTAAAGTGGAATTTTATTTCAATCTAAAACAAATATTCTCCTCATTAGGTGAAAACAAAAAAGAAGTTTCAGATTTCTTGGACAGTTTTTTATCAAAAGAAAACATTCACAAAACCTTAGTTAGAATTTTAGAAAAGGACAATGATTTAATTGAAGGAATTATTCAGATAATAAAAAGCAAGAAACATCTATTGGAAAAAGATTTACTAATTAAATTCATGAGTTTTTATGGAATGACTGAACGATTGATTGGCAATGATGAAAAGGCAATAGAAATTTTCAAGCAGATTATTACCAAAATAGATAAAGATTATTCTTTTGCATATCGGCAAATCGCTTGGATTGAACACGACAATCAGAATTATGATGAAGCTGCAAATTATGCAATTCAATCCTATCAGTATTCAAATGAAAATTCTGAACACATTATTCAGATTGCAAAACTTTTAGCTCTAAATACAGTCAAGAATTTTAGAGAGGCGAAAAAGTATTATGTAGCTGCACTTGAAAGAAGTAATAAGGACAAGCACTACCAAGAAGAACTTGAAAAATATACTGAAGCTGAAAAAGCACTTAACTACTTTTCGCAATTATACGATGATGACTTCATTCCGGACGACATTATCAAAGCTCTTCGACCAGGTCTTAACTTTTTCCGAATTTATTTTCAAACTAATTCAAAAGAGTTTAAGTATAAACTTATAAATGTTCTTCATGGAATGGAAGGCGATACGAAAGGAAGCATTGAAGACCTTGAAGCAGTTGTTGAAGGTTTCAATATCATGCAAGACAAGTTAGTAAGCAGTAAATACTACGGCAATCTTGCACGAATTATGTATTTGGAGTGGTATAAAAATGAAAAAATCATTGACCCACTTAAGATACTTGAGGTTTTCCAAACCAGCTTAACTCTAAATTCAAATGACCCATTTACTCATTGTTGGATTGGGACATTCTATAAAGAAGTTATGAAAGATTTTGCAGCAGCAGAAACCGAATACAAAAAAGCAATTGAACTTTCAAAGGATTCTAAATACTACCACGACAAAGACCATCCACTTTTTTCCAATAATCTTGCTCTCTTAATTATGGACGAAGTGATTGCATCCAAACTTCCAAAAGAAAAATTATTTGAAGCAAAATCTCTATTAGATTTTTCCGTAAAAGTTAATGCCGATAAGAAATCAAGTTTTTATTGGGCAGAACATAATCTCTCAAAGTGCTTGGACTTAATTGACCGATACGAACTGACATCATAACCTTGAAGAAAATGACATGCACAATTCCAAAATTTAATATTTGTAGTGTGAGTAAAACTGCAGGTAATCGAGTAGACTGCCCTGCCGATATTTAGCCGACTGGGAGAGCCTCTTACACCACTGTACTTACGGTGTGGTAGTATTGAAACCAACCCTGCTGAATTTCTTTAAGTGCATATTGCCGGAATCATCGAGGCATATCACCGGAATATTTATCTTATCACATTTTTGGCAATACTGATTGTTTGTTGCCAGATTAGTGATATATTTGTCCTCATATTTTGTTATATGGTAACAACGAACGACATATTAAATTTCGCATTCACACATAAGGTGTTTACCCGTAAAGAGTTAATTGCCAATTTCAAGAGTGACGATCAAATTGACACACCCGGAACTTTTTCAGAACAACTGAATCGCCTTTTAAAATCGGGGCAATTAGTGCGCGTTGAGAGAGGTGTTTATAAATTACCCGATGATGCAAGAAAGGATTTTTCGGTAGTATGTTCCGAAGAAATGAGACAGATAAATCAGCAAATAAAAAAACAGTTTCCTTTTGTTGATTATTGCCTATGGCCGGTCTCAACCCTTATGCCTTATATGCACCACATTCCCAACTTGAATCTTTTGTTTGTTGATGTAGAACGTGAGGTAGCTGAATCTGTTTTTAATCTTTTAAACGCCGAAAACAATAAACGGGTTTTTCTGCTACCGTCGCTCACCGACTTTGAACGATACATAAATACCAACAATGCAATTATCATACGTCCTTTAGTCTCTGAATCGCCATTACAATTGGTTGAAGGCATAAATACTCCTGCAATTGAAAAGATGCTGGTAGATATTGTCGGGGATATCGAGTTTTCTTTTCTACAGGGTTCGGAGATCAATTATGTTTATACAACGATTTTTGAACGGCACAACGTAAATAAAAATAAGCTTTTACGCTATGCTACCAGACGGGGACGAAAGGAAGAAGTTGAACAACTAATTAACGCCAATAAATTATGATTCATCCCGATAACCGGACAATAGAATGGATGAAGTATGTAGCTGCTGAAAATAATTTTTCAGATATAGCGCTTATTGAGAAATCGATAAGGGCTTTCTCTCTGCTCGAATCTCTGGTCTTATCTGGTTGTCCTTTTGTATTCAAAGGTGGTACGGCATTAATGCTTCACATGGATAGTGCAAAACGTCTTTCCATTGATATTGATATTATTTGTCCTCCAGGAACTAACATTGAAGAATTTGTTCAGAAACATGTTCAGGAATACGGCTTTGGAGATGTGAGATTAGTGGAACGGGTTACGGCACACAATATCCCGAAAACACATGCAAAATTCTTTTATCAGGTAACTTACGTTACTAATACCGAAACAGAATGTATACTTCTTGATGTATTATTCGAGGATATTCATTATCATGATATAGAGCAATTGCCTATCCAAAGTCGTTTCTTGAAATTGGAGGGTGAGCCGGTACTGGTAAATGTTCCAAGCAAAGCTGACATGTTAGGAGATAAACTTACTGCTTTTGCCCCAAACACCACAGGCATTCCATATTTCAAAGGAGCTAAAGATTGTTCAATGGAAATTATTAAGCAACTTTTTGATATTGCTTCTCTGTTTGATGTAACAGACGATTTAACTGTTGTTGTAGAAACATTCAAAAAATTTGCCGCTGTTGAATTACAATACAGAAATCTTGACCCTGAAAATATAGCTCAGGTACTTGATGATATATTTCAAACCTCACTTTGTATATGCTTGAGAGGTCAGATAGAACCCGAAACTTTCAAACTCCTTCAAATAGGAACAAAAAGAATACAAAGTTTTATTCATAGCGAGAAATACAATATAGACAGTGCTATAACCAATGCTTCTAAAGCAGCATATCTTTCTGTTTTAATTGCTAAAGGAATTATAACGGCAATACATTTCGATGCTCAAAATATAGAGCCGTTGCGTGATGCTCTCATTAAAGAACCTTTAAATACGAAACTCAATAAACTTAAAAAATCAAATATCGAAGCATTCTTTTATTGGAATGAGATTGGTAAAATAACACGAAACAACAAATAAGAAATCTATGTTTGGAATTATTGATGCGGATCTTCTTGATAATGGAACAAGACACCCAAATCTTGTTCTTTTAAAATTAGCGGGTTATTTTAAAGAGAATAACATGCCTTATAAATTTATTTTCAGAGAAGAAGATATTATCGACCCCACACAATTTGAATATGTCTACACTTCCAAAGTTTTTACATTCACTAAAGAACCAGATTTTCTTGCTTTTATTGACCCATTAAGAGTCAAAAAAGGTGGTACTGGATATTATGCAGAGGAGGATAATTTAACCCTGTTTAATCAACTTCGGGATGCCGACATGCATTCATTGGAAAATGATCCAAATTTGCCTGGCTTTAATATGGCAACTCAAATGCCTGATTATGATTTATACAACGAGTATATAGATCAAAGCATTTCAAAAGGAAAGAATCCTCAACATTATAAAGATTACAAACATTATTCAATTGGTTTTCTGACACGTGGTTGTGTGCGAAAATGTCCTTTCTGTGTAAATAAAAGCATAAGTCAAGTATATGACTATTCCAATTTATCAGATTTTACCGACCCTAATAGACCATACATTTACTTATGGGACGATAACTTTTTAGCCTCAAAGAATTGGAAAAAACTACTCTTAGAACTTCAAAATACAAACAAACAATTTCAGTTTAGGCAAGGTTTAGACATTCGACTTATCAACGAAGAAAAAGCCTCAATGCTTGCAAAATCCAAATATCATGGTGATTTTATTTTTGCATTCGATCAAATCAAAGATAAAGAATTAATCACCAATAAGCTTAAGATATGGAAAAAGCACACAAAGAAAACCACAAAACTTTATCTATTCTGCGGTTACGAGCTTTCAGATGACGAATCATTAATCAATGACATTTTAATATTGTTTGAACGAATTGAGGTATTAATGAAGTTTGGTTGTTTGGCATATGTTATGCGCCACGAAGACTATCGAACTCACCGACTTGCCAATATCTATGTTCAAATTGCGAGATGGTGTAATCAACCTCAATTTTACAAGAAAATGTCTTTCAAAGAGTTTATAGACAGAAATCAATATTGGATGAAAACTGATCGAAAATCCACCTCCCTTAAAACTTACGAAGATTTTACAGCCACATTCATTCAACACAAAGATATCCTTGATCACTACTTCAACATGAAATACTCGGAACTTATATCCCCTTCATTGTGGGAAGATTAATCTAATGTTACTATGGATAATAATATCACACCTGAATTTGAATATCTTGTAAAAACAGAGTCCAATGACTTCTGTTCAATACTCGATGTTATGAAACATTCAAAAAAAGAAGTGGGACGCCAATTCTTGAATTTGATGAATCAAATTCTTGATTATTATCTGTACTCTACAAGATCAAATGAAGGAATCAATCTTCAGATTATTCACATACCAACCTGTGAACCTTGGGCGAGAGAGTTATTTCTAAGATTCCTGATTCACAAAATAGCTTTATTTCACAATAAGACGACTTTAGAGAGATTCAAACAAGAGTCTACTAAAACAATAACCTGTAGTGATAACAAGGAAACGAAAAAATTACAGGAAAGAAATAAGTATTTCAGAAGCGTCCTTAAATCTTTCAGAAATAACCAATCAATAAAATCCAATAATTCTACAAATCTGATAATTGTAAAAGAAAATGATTTGAGATCGGCAAAGGATGATAAGAATCCCTGGTTATTTGAGTATGTAGTTGATGTTAGAAAGATATCAGACCGAAGATATAATCTTTGCATTGATTATGAGGTTGATACAAATTCATTAAAATCAGTTTACGAAGAAGATGAGATATTATCACTTGAAAATATATTTATATTTCAAACAAGAAATAAAGTCACTCGAACATATTCAAGAAATCAATTAGATCGTCTAAATCGATTTAATGCCAATATAAAAAACTGTTTTGTATTTTCATTTTCTGAAGAACCATTTATATTGGACAAAATAAAAGCTAAGGTTAAAAGTAGGCTCATTTCAATATATAATCAAACTGCTGTAACAAAATACGATGACTTTGGTGGATTTATAACTTTTGACAAGTATGAATCCGATTACATATTTAATAGGAAAAGCAAAACGAAGACCTTAATCGTAGACCCCGTTGAAAGAGAATATTTTTCAGACGAAATGGAGGTGTTTATTGAAACAATTACACCAAATCTTAGATTTAGAAACCAACTTTGCTTGTGCTTCAATCAAAAGCTACAAAAAGAAATCTCTGTAAAAATATCTGAGTTTACGCCTGATTTTAAACCGGAAATGTGCTCTGGATATTTCTCAATCTTAAGTCAGGCATGGAGCAATACAATTGCCCCAACAATAAAAGAGTTTATCAATAATGGGTCTACCGTTGCATTCATAGTTGACAAAGACACAACTGTTAGTGCAAGAAACCAAATAATTGAACTATTTCAAAAGCAGAACACCCAATTTGATTTTTATTCAATAGATTCTCTAAAGAACAAAAAAGTCAAAGACTCATTCACTGCTGACAAAATAATAATACTCCAATATCGCTCTCCCAATGGTCGGTTTAGTTACTATCCAAATATATTGGATCAGCTTACACTCAACAAGAAGCAAGAAGCTCTTATAATTATAAATAAACAGACTCACTTTAGTTACTATGATTGGGATATTTATGGATATAGAAGATCCTTAAATGCATTATTGTATTCTAATTTCAGAGAGAATATTCTTGACTGGAAATATTTAAAACTCAGTCAACCTCAATCGGAAAATATCAAAAATTATTTAGATGAAGATGACGAAGTAAATAATCACAATTATCAGGTAGAAAAGTGCAAAGTACATTTCAAAGATGCTATTCGAGCAAAAGAGTTGCCATTATGTGAGAATGTTATTTTCAGTCACAATGGTAAAAAATCAATCGACGAAATAAGGACAATATTTGAACTTACTGATGTTGATATACAGCAACTGGATGAAGTAACTGACATTATCAAGATGTTTATATCACAACATATTGAAGAGAATAACAATGCTGAACTAACGGTTCGAAAGGAACCTAAATACAACTTATCTCTTGACGAAATAAAATCAACAACAGAACTATGGAAAATTCTATTAAAACGCAAAGTTGATTCACAGTCACCTTTAATCGTATATAACGAGATATTTAAAAATACGCCACCAACAGAAAGAATTTCACTGAATGCATTCAATCAGTGGTATAATTTAGATCGGGATTTAATACTGCCCCGAAGCAACAAAGATAAAAAAGCGATACTTGAGTATCTTGGATTTGAACCGACAAATGCATATCGTAAGATTATCAATAAGAAGAAATTAAGCAGCATTAATGGTTCTCGCAAAATGAATTCATTAATAGAGAACTTTTTAAAAGACTATTTATTTTCCGAAAATAATGAAGAGACTTTTTATCAGTGCAAAAATATATATGCAGACTTATTAGAGCTTATTGATTCAAATACACTGAATGATTTTGTTGCACTTAAACAAATGATAATACAGGAAATAGATTTAAAACCAGTAGACAGTTTCGAATATGATTAAGACCAAAAGAGATTCGTTAGAGAACTTCATACGCTCTCAGATGCTTGGTCCCGGTGCATGCAATAATAGATTTGGATTTATTCAAGAGGATGAATCTAACGATATCGTTGAAATCATTAATACTACTCCGGGTTCGCTTTATAGTACAGGTGTCTTATTCCCAAAAAGAAAAGTAAAACAAAACTCCGATTCGAACAAGGAGTCATTGAAAGGCGATGTCGATGTTGAAAAAACGAATAATGATGATATTGACGAAAACGATAAACAAGATGATGTTGATATCCATGACAGATTTCCTGAATTAACGCCTTCCGACGAAGATGATCTATACTCACTAAGTCAAAGGTTTCCAAATACCTTTGGAATGTCGTTTTGTGTAAACTCCCAAAACATTTCCGATATAACACTTACTATATCCGGCAGATACTATTACAAGATAATAAAAGATGAACGGCAAAAAATAAAGGTGCTTTTAGATTGCAATCATGCCGATTTTTCACTCTTCTACAAACAGTATGAAAAGCAATTAAATCCATATTTCAAATTAAAAGATAATTATCTTACTGCGGCAAAAGACTTTTCAAAAGATTATGCTGAGGTAAAAAAGACGATATTAGATATAAATCTAAGTATCACAGAATCAATCGCAAGACAGGCTGATGGGAGTTTAGACATTTTATTTGCGGGAAGTATTGAGAGTAAATATAGATATCTAAAGTCCTATAAGGAGAAACTGTGGAATGTTTTGAAATCCCTGAAAGAACATGGTGAATACATATCCGAGGAAGACAAAATAACGATTCTGAATAAGATAAGAATGATTGAAAAATATGAAACATATCTTTCATATTTGGAAGATGTGTTGAGTATATACAATTCAAAATCATTCGGCTTTTGGAAGGGAGTACTATTTACGAAACAAATACCATTAAATCAAATTACCTGTAATCCGGATATAAATAAGGAAATTTTTAAACCTGCAAAATATCCTTCATTAAAAAACATAGTCACTTTCAAAGTAGCTGACAATGTTGAATCTACTTTATCAATTTGGTTGGAAATTGCTAAAGATAGTAGAGACCTTAATAGTTGTAAGCGATATGTAAAGGTTCAGGTTGAAAATTCTTCAACAGAATTTGAAGAAGATAACAAACACTATTTTTCAATAGTTACAGAAAAAGTAAATGAGCGTTGCTTTTTCGGAATGGAGATTAAGGTTGATAGTAAAGATCTGCTTCCTTATCGGACTAACAGTAAAACGATCAACACCTCTGATGAGGCAGATCAACTAAATTACTTATACAGATCAATTGAAGATTATGGTGTGGGACATTTTTGCTCTGTAGATTGGACTACAAATAACGAAGTGAAAAGCATTAAATCTGAATTCATTCCGTCGTACGAAACTCCGGATGTAGAACCGATTCCCCGTGATAAGAATAATTATATTGAGGATAATGAGGTTTTTTCACCCATACCATTATTAGCAAACACAAAAGCTCTTGAGTTTAAATGGCTTTCCACTTTGTCCGATTCTTCAGACAAAGAAATTATATTGAAACTTTATGAGTTTGTTGATGCATATGGTGTATGGATAGAGAGTTTAGAAGGTACATGTGATAAAACTTCACAATTTGCGATATACAACATTGAAAATTGTCGAAAGGATTATAAGAGAATGAGAGAAAATATTCAATTATTACTTGAAAATAATCAAAAGAATATAAAATCATTCAGGTTAATGAATACTGCTATGTTTATACAGTTATGGCATAGCAAAAATACAATTCCGTCAGGTAAGAAAATAAATCAGGATTTTTACAAAGAAGCAAGTGACAAAATCTTTCCAAACTCAGGTGCAGCAACATGGCGTCCTTTTCAGATCGCATTTATCTTGCTAAATCTCGATGGAGTAATTCAAAGAAAAGATGATCCGGAATGGTTGAAAAGAAATGAATTGGTTGATTTAGTTTGGTTTCCTACCGGAGGGGGTAAAACTGAAGCATACTTAGGAATTATTGCTCTGACAATAATAAACCGGAGGCGAATTTTTGATAAATCACAGCATGGTGGTACTACTGCAATAATGCGGTACACTTTACGTCTTTTAGCAACCCAACAATTTCAGAGGGCTATGAGAGTAATTTTAGCTCTTGAACAGCTCCGAATCTGGGATGTAAATGATTTAGGAGTAGAGTCAATAACTATCGGCCTGTATGTAGGGGGAGACTCACTTCCAAATTCCGTCAAAGACACGCAAAGAACAAAAGGTCTCTACAGTGAGTGTAAAAATTGGAATTCAATACAAAATGGGAAAAGAAACGAATCAAAAATTCCTTTAGATAAGTGTCCATGGTGTGGTGAGTACTTAGAATTTATAAATCAGGGTAGTGAGTCTTCTCCAGATATTAAGTTTAGATGTAAAAACCCTAAATGTACATTTGAAGAAAACTTACCTGTAATTTTATGCGATGAATATATATATAAGAATCCTCCTTCTCTCCTTTTTGGCACAGTAGATAAGTTTGCTGCATTAGCTCACAACGTATCAACACAAAAAGAAGAAAAGGATTCCAGAAGAATATTCGGGCGGGGCAAGAACCTGAATAACCTTACACCCGACTTAATTATTCAGGATGAGCTTCACCTATTATTGGGGCCATTAGGTTCTGCTGTGAGCTTATTTGAAGCAGCTGTTGACCAATTATGTACAAGAACTGATACCGGAATTAATGGTACAAAAATCAATATCCGTCCAAAAATCATTTCTTCGACTGCAACAACGAGAAATACTGAATTGCAAATTAGAGCATTGTATGATAGATATGTAAATATCTTTCCTAAAAATGGTATTGATTACGACGATTCATTTTTTGCATTTTACAAAAGGAAATTAGAAAATGGATCACCTGTGTTTATTGCGAAAAGGAAGTATTTGGGGATTTTGCCAACAGGCAGAACACAGATGACGACTCAAATGCGTTTAGCAGCAACAATGTTCGTTCATAGAGCTTTGTTCGAAAAAGAGAATATCAAGATATTAGAAAACAAAGATTTTGAAAAAGCTGCTGATTTTTATTATTCAATTATTTCATATTTCAACAGCTTAAAAGAAGTTGGAAAAACAGACGCACAATTTTATACAGAGTTCACAAAATACACTCGACGCTTATTCAAAAGAGTATTGAGATTTAGTGATATGTTAGAATGTTTCTATGCTTATGATTCTGCCTTTAAGAAATCAGAGCTAACTGGTCGTCTAACAGGATCAGAAGTTATTGATCAATTAGAAGTTGTAAGTAAACGCTGGTCTTCCGCTAAAAGATTACCTCATAAGTCAGAATCAGGCGAAAGTTGGCAAAAAGGGACCACACCACCAGACTATATTTTAGCAACTAATATGATTTCTGTTGGTCTTGATGTAGATAGGTTCAATACAATTATCATGAACTCAATGCCAAGAAATATTGCCGAATATATTCAGGCAAGTAGCCGAGTTGCTCGAAATGATTTAGGCTTAGTTGTAACATTACACAATCCATTTAGATCAAGAGACCTATCTCACTTTGAGCGTTTCAGAGAATTTCATGAAAAACTTTATTTTTACGTTGAACCCATTTCCATAACTCCCTTCTCAAAGAAATCCATTAATCGCTATTTACCATTGTATTTAGCCACAATGGTTAGGCATAACTACAATGAAGTTGCTGAAAAATCTGACGCAGGAAAATTAGACAACATGCTAAAAAATAAAATATCTTCTGAACTCGAAGAATATTTCAAGGAAAGGTTACGAAGAACGCAGTTATTGAACGAATCTCAAAAAGAATTATTAAATACAGATTTAGAAGTACATATCAATCGGTTTATTCAAGATGCAATGAACGAATGGTTAGTTTATGTAAATCGGCAGACTACTGAGAAATACAAACTTATTTTTTCGGGTTCGCAGTTTGCAAATGATCATAGTCGGCAAAGTACTACTGTGTTTAAAGATTTATATGTAGCACTTGATTCATATGATGAAGAGAGAGCTGGTCGTTTATGGTATGTTCCTCAATCGCTTAGAACAGTAGAAGCAGAGGCAGTAATAAAAATCAAAGAAGAATTTTAATATGGAAATTTTCAACGAATTACAATACAATCAGGCTGTTGGAAAGTATAAAGTTCTATCCTCAAATGCTGGTGTAGGTTCAATAATAACTACAAAGGCAGGCTTTTTCATAATGCCTAAAACTGTTTCTTTATGGGGCTGTATAAAAAGCGTGAATAATTATATTCAAAATCACCAAGATGATTTTGATCCAAATTCTATTGCACGTGAATCTGGTGTTGATGTTATAAATGACCCCAGATTTATTGAGTTTCTAAAAGAAGAACAGAAAATCACCAATTTGAGATGCCTTGTCGATGTCCCAATTTTAAACTTGACTGAACTAAATTACACAAAACACAAGGAACACCCTCTATTTAAAAAGTTCTTAGCATATCAAAATGCGGAAAAAAGTGTGGATCATTTCCTAATCCCAGCTATACATTTTCCACGTTGGTTTTACAGCAGTAAAATGAAAACATTTAAAGAGCTAAAGGACTGGCAGTATTTATGGAAACAGAATCGATGTAATGGAGGTGATATGAAATTCTTTGCTCCGCCAAGAGATCCATATTCAAAGACAAACAGACCGTTTTGGGATGGCAAACAATTACGTGACGTATATAATACTCTGGTACAAGTGCCTATGTTACTCATTTGTAAAAATGGTCACATATCAGATATTCCTTGGTATCAACTTTTTTGCGCAGGTATTGATGGTCACAAAAGAGATATGGATAAAGATGAAGGTTTTGATCTTTTTGGCTATGAATGTCAACCCTGTTCGAGCGGTGGTAAACATGAACTACAATGGATAGAAAACAGAAATCAGTCTGAAAGTTGGGGTGTAATCAAATGTAAAAATTGCGGGAAAAATTATAGTCTCGAGGGTATCATGAATATAAAACCATTTTGCCCGGGTGAAACCCCATGGAATGGCATTGGCACAAAAACAAATAAAGTATGCAAGACTAAGACACTAAGTGGCGAGGAAAGAAGTACTATGCAATTTGTCTTGGCAACCAGCAACAGTGTTTATTACGCCGATTCATTCAGTAGTCTATTTATTCCCTGCTGTTATTTAAAGGACAAAGTCTTGGACGGGAAGTTATCTAAAGTTCATTCATTAATTATTGAAAAATGGTATCCCAAAGCATTATCTGGCAACGAATTACTCACCAAACAGGAGTTTATACAATCGATTAATCTGATTGACAAAGCTGATGATGCTGATGTATCCATAACGCAAGCTGAGGCTCAAAACATAATTAATCATTTTCTACATATAGGAAATGAGGTGAGAGATATTAGGGAGCAATACAGATACGAAGAATTTAAAGTCTTTTCAAAATATAATAAATCACTTAATGAGTCTGACGAGTTAGATTTTGCTGATATTGATTTACCTGAGATATTCAAACCATTTTTCAATAAGATTCAACAAGTAAATACATTAGGAATTACAAGCACACAATTAGGTTTCAATAGGGTTTCGTTACCCAATCCGAAGAGAATAAATGGAGAGGTCGTTCGTGAACTTGGTCAAGCCATTTTCAGTGAAGAAAATAAAGAGGATGTCTTGGTTTTACCAGCGAATCAAACATTTGGAGAGGGGCTCTTCTTTGAATTTAACCATGAAACTATTTCACAATGGGTAATACAAAACAGAACATTATTCAGCACTCGATATAATCAAGACCCAGGGGAATTAGGAAAAAGTCTGAAAGATGAAATGGATGATTATGGAGCACCTATGTTTTATCTACTACATACATTTTCCCATTTGATTCTTAAGGAGTTGGAGTTCAGCTGTGGTTATCCCACAGCAAGCCTAAAAGAAAGGCTTTATTACTCCGACCGCATGTGTGGAGTATTAATTTATACCGCTGACGGCTCAGAAGGTAGTATGGGAGGTCTTGTTTGGCAAGGTCAACCACAACTCGTGGAACGAATAATTCTATCAGCTCTGGAACGAGCTCAACACTGCTCTTCCGATCCACTTTGTTGGGAAGCTAACGAACAACTCAACTTAGCTGCATGCTTTTCATGTTGTCTTGTTTCAGAAACTTCCTGCGAGCAAAGAAACTTAGGTCTTGACCGCCGAGCTTTAGTTGATGAAGAATTTGGATTTTTTAGAAACATATTTATGTAATCATATTTATGAAAACTCTATTTGTAATTGGCAATAGGTTTGAAATATAACACCAGATAAAATCAAACTACAAATACTTAAAAATCTCCGAAAAGCCCATACAGTTGATATTACAGTAGAAGCAGTGGCAATAGTAGAAGAATGAAAACAAAAGATAATACCCCATGAAAACACTCTCAACCACAATCATTCTCTTCCTCACCTGCATCACCCATGCCATTTCCCAACAAAAGCTTCATACCCCCGCCGAAATCTTAAAAATGATCAGCGACTCGAAGCTCATGTATGAAATTAAGATGCTCGACAAGCCGATAGCATGTCCCGATTATTCCAACAAACTTAACGCTCATGACAGTTACAGGGTAGTTACAGATTCAAGTTTATATACCAACCAATACGAGATAAATGATAAAGCCAGGCCTTTGTTTGATAAAGCTGAGGAGTTTTTTCAAGCGAAAAATCCTTATAGCGCGTTGATGTATTACCGAATGGCGCTGGATGCCGATTCGTCGCAATATTATATAATGACCTATATCGGTCAGATTTATGATGGACAAAGAGATTATGAGAATTCGATACAGTGGTATAAAAAAGCTATCGAAAAGAATTACATCGACTACATGGCACATTGGTTTCTGGCAGATGCTTACTTTGCCATCAACGATGTGAAAAATGCCCTCGACGAGATTGTGATTGCCCGGATATTAAACCGGAACAACCAAAGGATTGCAGCATCGATGGTCGATATATTTATGAAGGCAAAACGGAATACCGAAGACTGGTGTTTCAATCCGCAAATAGCCATCAATAAAGGAGAAGGCAATAGAATTGTTGTTGAGATGTCGGCTGATTGGACTGCCTATGCCATGGCAAAAGCATTGTGGAACTTTGAACCCGGATATAAAGAATCGATGGGTGTTGCTCCCGATAATTATACTACTTTGGAAGAAAAAGAATGCTTATTTGCACAACTAGTGGGAATGGAAAACGCCAAAACCAATGTCAAAAAGAATTCGCAACTAAGGATATTGAAAAAAGCAACGGAGAATGGCCATCTGGATGGTTATATACTGTATGAAATCTTTTTGC
>Ga0172379_10005797_pt1 | contig 17032 bp, 16 predicted proteins | sample GrowelOW334metaG_FD_119756 | JGI IMG/M metagenome (GOLD analysis project Ga0172379, IMG submission 119756) | Groundwater microbial communities from an aquifer near a municipal landfill in Southern Ontario, Canada - Groundwater well OW334 metaG | ecosystem: Environmental > Aquatic > Deep... | reverse complement strand
TGAAGAGTGTTTCACTAATTTAGTTACAAGAGGTTAAAATTTCGATGCAATAATAATAAATCAAATTTGTTATAAGGCAATAAATTGCAAGATTCTTATATTTTTTTTGGCGAACGCTTAAATTTCAAATGAGAACAGTAAAAAATACTTGTAAAATTTAGATTGAATTTAAATAACCTTATTCATAAGGTGTTCGCTATTTAAATTGCCCAAAATTACTCCTCCTCCGAATCAAAAAAATTCTCTTTAATCTTGTTATAGGCGACAAAAATTCTGTATACTCCATACAGGAATAGGGGCAACGCAAAAATCGCCCTCATGGCGACATCGATATGACTGAATAGTGGGGAGAAATAGAGTACATAAGCGAATCCGAGATAGAAAAAGATCATCAGGGTACTTACTATTGTCATAACTTTATCGTAGAGTCTTCTGCTGCTCATTTTGGAAGAGTTTAAAGAATGTAAATATACAAAATATGTTGAAAGCTTTTACTTCAGCCAACGGTTTAACCAGTCAAAGAAAACCCTTTGCCACAGGATACCATTCTGAGTCTGAAGTATCCAGTGATTTTCTTCAGGGAATAGCAAGAGCTCGGCAGGAATATTTTTAAGCCGGGCCGAATTGAAGGCTCCCATTCCCTGGGTATATGGAATCCTGTAATCTCTTTCGCCGTGAATGACGAGCATAGGAGTATCCCAGTTTTGAATAAGTTTGTGTGGAGAAAAATTCTTGTATGTATTTTGTGCCACAGCATTTTTTGCATCCCAGTATGAGCCACCATTGTCCCAGTTGACAAACCACATCTCTTCGGTGGTAGAGTACAATGCTTCGAGATTGAAGATGCCGCTGTGGGAGATGAAAGCTTTAAATCTGCCATTGTGTATTCCTGCCAGGTAATAAATGGAATATCCACCATAACTTGCACCTACAGCCCCCAATTTGTCCTTGTCAACATAGGGTTCTGCCGCCAGGGTATCGATGGCAGTGAGATAGTCTTTCATGTTTTGACCGCCATAATCACCTGAAATCTGTTCGTTCCAGGCTTGTCCAAAGCCGGGAAGTCCGCGTCGGTTAGGCGCAATGATGATGTAATTGTTTGCTGCCATCAACTGGAAGTTCCAACGGTACGACCAGAACTGACTGACAGTACTTTGCGGACCTCCTTCACAAAAGAGCAGGGCCGGATATTTCTTCTTCGGATCGAAATGAGGCGGATAGATTACCCAGGCCCGCATTTTTTTCTTGTCGGTTGTGGTAATCCACCTGCTTTCGACTTTGCCAATGGTCAATTGATCGAGAATTTCTTTGTTGACAGTCGTAAGTGGTTTATCTGATCCGGTTTTCGGGTTGACCAGATAGAGTTCAGCAGGCTGAGACATAGAGACTTCGGATGCAACGAGATTTTCCCCTGCGGGAGCAACACTCTGGTAATTGTGGATGCCATCCGTAATCCTGGAGATTCTTTTCGTGGCAAGATCCAGTTTAAAGATCTCGTCGGTTGCGTGGATATCGGACAAAAACCAAATCGTTTTGCTATCGCCCGACCACACCAGGTTTTGGACATTTTGGTCGAAGCCGGCAGAAAAATCTTCTTTCTTCCCGGTTGCCAGGTCAGCAACGTAAAGTCTCACCTTGTCAGCTTCGTAGCCATCTCTTGCCATGCTTTCCCAGGCAATTTTTTTACCGTCGGGAGAGAAAGCCGGATTCTGATCGTATCCCATCATCCCTTCCGTCAGGTTACTGGTAGTACCTTTCTCAAGATTGTAAATGTAAATGTCTGAATTGGTTGATATGGCATATTCTTTCCCGGATTTTTTCTTGCATGTATAAGCGATCATCTTACTGTCGGTACTCCAGGCGATCTGTTCACTCCCTCCATAGGGTTTAAGCGGAGAATCATATTTTTCTCCTTTTTGAAGATCAACGTGGTTGGTCAAACCGGTTTCCGAATAGGCAGCAACAAAAATGTGCTGGTAGGTGCCGTCGCTCCAGGTATCCCAATGACGGTACATGATATCATCATGCAAACGGGCATTGGCAAGTGGCAGGTCGGGGTATTTATCGTGCACATCCTGATCCAGTTTCACAGTTCCAATGTAGAAAATATGCTTCATATCCGGGGCATATTTAAAGCCGGAAATACCGTCTTTAACCATCGAAATTTGAGTTGGAGCCGTTCCGTCAGGATTTATCTCCCAAAGCTGTGGTTCACCAGAGGTGATTGAAATGTATCCAATCTTTTTGCCATCCGGTCTCCATGCCGCTTCTGACTCTTTTTCGGGTGTGTCGGTAATTCTTTTGCTGGTTCCGCCATCCACAGGGACCAAATAGAGATCTCGGTAAGATTTGTTTTCAGGAATGTTGAACCAGGTCACATCGTACAATACCGTCTTCCCATCCGGGGAAACCTGGGATGTACCTACCCTTCCAAATGACCAGAGTACCTCTGGCGTCATCAGGTCAGAACTTAGCTTAGGCGTTTCAGGTACAAAGTTTTTTTTAGCGGGCTGACTATTTGCGGGCAGGCCAGCAAACTCTACCAGGATGATAGAGAAAAGTACCAGAGTAGTAAAGAAAATTTTCATTTGCTTCTTTATTTTCGCAAAAGTAGCATCATTTGAGAGGAAGGCAATGATTATTATCAATAATAGATTATATGTGGTATTTCATTCATTTTCCCTTCGTAATCGGTAAACCGGATTTTGAAAAGGGTATTGTGCAGCCCCTCGATTTTATATGAATTCAGTTTAAAGCTGACGTAACCTGATGCAGCATAACTCTTTTTGTCTCCCCTGGCATTGTGTCGTAATTCGAAAATAAAGGATTTGTCTTTGCCGTTGCCTTCCGCAATGTAGGCAAGGTTGACATAATGCAGTGATCCCTGGGTGTAGGTGTAGTATTTAAAGTCGACGGTAAGAATGCTGTCACCTGTCACCCATGAATCACGAACGATGATTGGGTCATGGCCAATGCTGTCACTGATGGCCGGCGAAAGTGGCAGGATATTCTTGTAGAGAATGTTCTGGACATAGTTGATTTTGCCGTATATAGTCTTTGACAAATCTGTATTGACAACATCCTGGTAAGGGGCAAAATTGATGAGGATGCGTTGGTTTGGTTTCAGTTCATCCAAGTGGAGGGACTGGTCAAGTGCTACAAATTTGTCTCCGTTATCCAGCTTGATCAGAAAGTTGTTTATTCCATCTTTGCTTGTTGATTCAGAACTTACATCACCGCTTATTCTGTTTACAATAAAAAATGTTGGTATCTTCGTTGAACAATTTCAACTTTCCTGAATCACTCATATTTGGGATAAGCCAGATAGGACATGAAGCAAATTCGTTCAATGAGGGATTGGTCATTGTCTCATTGAAGACCTTGTAAAAGGGGGAATTGGAAGTTAATAGAGACTGAATTTTTCTGAATGAATCGTGCATTTTTAGAAACAATATTTCTTTGCGGAGTGGCCATGCTGGCACTTTTGGAGCTTTATTATCTTCAGAATTTTGAGGTGGACCGGAAAATTCTAATCGAACAGAAAAAAAAGCGCACCTTTCTATTCCTTCTGATCGCAGGGATTCAAGTCATCCCATTCATTTATATATTTTCTATCGACTTCGGACCAACCGATTATCACTTATGGAAATGGCTGAGTTTTCCTGTAACGCTTTGCTTTGCTTTTTGTGTTTGGCTGTTTATCAAAGCATTATCCGACCTTGGAAAATGGTGGACTCCCGGTCAAGAGCTTAAAGAGGATTTAGAGTTGGTCAAAAAAGGAGCCTATCAATATGTAAGACATCCCATGTACCTGGCACTATTGGGGATTGCTGGTTGCCAGTCCTTTATGATTCAAAACTGGATTGCCGGTCCGGTATCCCTGTTGCTGGTAACCCCGTTTGTCATTTATCAGATTGGAAGGGAAGAACGCCTGCTTACCAAATATTTTGGTGACGATTACAGAGAGTATATAAGAAAAACTGGAATGCTTTGGCCAAAGGAGGAAAAGATGCCTTTGTTCAAAAAGATCCTTCGGGAGTTGATAAAAAATACAAAGATATTCCTGGGAATTCTATGGAAACTGATCGTTAAACTCTATCAAAAGAGGCCTTCCAGATTAATGAATAGAAGCCTTTAAATCTTTCGCTGACAGGGCTCTGCGCATTGGAAGTAAATCTTTTTTAGAGCCTCGTTTTACTTCGCATTTTTGTTTGTAATGCACCAGGTAGGTGCATTGAATGGCCTGAACCCGTTCCATGTTGCAAACTTCTATAAGGGCATCGATCACATAATTAAAGGTGTGATAGTCGTCGTTGTAGAGTACCAGTGAGTTACCGTTTTCCAAACCATCGGAACTCTTGTTTTTATGCCGGACAGACTTGTCAGTATCCATACTTCAAAACGAATTATTGTTGTGCAGATTTGCAAATAAAACAAAATTATTTTCCACCTGCAATTTTTATTGCTTCATTAACTTTTATTCTTTCGCCATTGAGAAATGCTGCTACAAATGCATCTTTAATTCCTTCAGATACCATTTGATCTCTTAATTTGCATACATCCTGATAGTTGATGAAATTTCCTACCGTGTACATGATATTGTTTCTTGAGTCGATATGCCTGTCAACCTTCATTATTTTGCTTATTCTTTGATGTGCTTTTCTGAAAGCGGTCGACTGTAAATCGTTTCTGAAAGAGCCAATTTGAACTTTGAAGATAAGGTTTTCATTGGTGGCACTCTTAGTTGAATTTTCAACGGGCATTTCAACAGGTTTTGGGGAAACAGTCTGCCTGGCATTCTTTTTTACAGATGAAACAATCACTGGCTTGGCCGGCCTGCCGGTGGTTTTGTCATAAGTGACCACGACGGAATTTTTCATTCCCTCCCTGATCAACTGATCCTTCATTCTGGAAGCATCCTGAATGTTTGAGAAATTTCCAACCGTGAACATGGTATACTTTCGTTCATCGGTATATCTGTCTACTTTCCTCAATTTGTTAATTTTGGCATAAGCCATTTTAAATGAGGAAGTAATTGCACCATTCTTAAAGGATCCAATCTGAACTTTGTATATCAAACTTTCAGTCAGGGTATTTTTCGCTGAATTTTCAATGGGGGCAACAATTTTTTCCGGCTCAACCTTGACTGAATCCTTTTTGACGCCTGGTTCCGGTACCGTTATTGAAGGCTTTTCTGCTTTTTTCTTCTCTTCATTCAGTTTGTTTTCTCTTTCCAAAATGGTTGCATTGTAAGCAATGGCAGCTTTTTCACCTTCCCTTTCCCAAAAGGCTGATTCTTTTACCCGCGACTGTTCCAGGTATTTTTCCCTGTCGCGCATCAGTTGAAATGATTTTTGCTCACAATCTACTATTTGCTGAACCAGCCCAAGTCGTGTATCGACTCTCGCAATATGATCATGCTGTTTTCTTAGCGAATCTGTTAAAACAAGGATGGAATCATTTTTTCCAGTGCACATCCAAGCTTTTGTGAAGAGTATTTTACTGGCTTCACTGCGAAAATCCTCAGTCGAATGGTAGGCCAGCAATTCATTTACCTGGAAATTAAAGGAAGACTTTTTGAGAGCCTCCGGAATTGGAAAGATCTTTTCGTCAATTTTCGGAGGTGGCTTTAAGATGGAATCTCCGAAAAGTCCACTGTCCGCAAGTTTTCTTGGTTTGAAAGGATTTGTTTTAGCTTCACACAAACCAACATAATAGTCATATTGGAGGGATCTTTTCTCCTGTTTGGAACCGACTTTCGCATACCTGTCGTAAAAATCCTTTGCCTCCTCCCACTGTCCAAGAGCATGAAAATAGGTGGCAAGGTAGAAATTTGAGTTTACAGGAGTCTTATCGACGACCGAATTCAGTAGCGCCTCCTTGGCTGCCGTTTCAAATATGCTGTTCTTTATCAATGAAACGCCATAATAATAATTGTACATGGCATTGTCGGGATAACTTTGAGCTAATTTGGCAAAAATCGGTAGTGCTTTTTCAAAATTGCCCTGTTGGAAATAATCAATTCCAAGGGTCTCTTTGCCTAACGTTTGTTGCCCGAAAGACAATTGGGTGAAGAGCACTGCAAGGGCTGAGAAAGCCAAAATACGTTTTAAAAGCAAAACTTTGTTCATGCTGTTTTTCTAAGCGAAATCGGGTTTAAAATTACAAATTTAACCCATTTGTAACGAACCGTCAGATTAATTGATTTTTTAGCCTCATGGATTTCGGAAAGTGGTCGGATTCACGTAAATTTGTAAGGTATACATTTTTTATATAAACAGATATGGAAAAATTGACAGAGGGTATGTCCGCTCCTCATTTTGAGGGGATAAACCAGGACGGAAAAACCATCTCGCTTAACGATTTTAAAGGCAAGAAGCTGATTCTCTATTTTTATCCGAAGGACAACACACCCGGATGCACGGCCGAATCCTGTAATCTAAGCGAAAATTATGATTATTGGTTGTCGAAAGGGGTGGATGTTGTTGGCGTAAGTCCTGACAGCAGTGCCTCACACCAGAAGTTCATTGAGAAATTTGGATTGCGGTTTTCCCTGATTGCCGATACCGGGAAGAAGATCCTGCAGGATTATGGCGCATGGGGGGAAAAGATAAACTATGGCAAGAGTTACATGGGTGTTATACGGACCACTTTTTTAATTGATGAAAAGGGGATGATTGAAAAGATTTTTAGAAAGGTTGATACCAAGGATCATACCAATCAAATTGTTAAAGAGCTAAAATTTTAATTCAGATAGAAATGGCAAAAGATGATGTAAAGGCAGCAGGTGCTAACAAGGCAGTAAATCTCGAGAAATTGAAGGCATTGCAACTGACGATGGAGAAAATTGAGAAAAGTTATGGGAAAGGTTCCATTATGCGTTTGGGTGATAAACCGGTTGATGACGTGGCCGCTATCAGTTCGGGGTCCATCGCACTGGATTTGGCACTTGGCATTGGCGGATATCCCAAAGGCAGGGTCATTGAGATTTTTGGCCCTGAATCTTCCGGTAAAACAACGCTGGCCATCCATGCCATCGCTGAAGCCCAGAAGCAGGGAGGTATTGCTGCCATCATCGACGCGGAGCATGCTTTTGATCCGGGTTATGCTACCAAGTTGGGGGTAAATATCAATGAATTGCTGATTTCCCAACCCGACAATGGTGAGCAGGCGCTCGAAATCGCAGATAACCTGATTCGTTCAGGAGCGATCGACATCATCGTCATTGACTCAGTCGCCGCTTTAACGCCTAAGGCAGAAATCGAAGGTGAGATGGGTGATTCGAAGATGGGATTGCAGGCAAGATTGATGTCTCAGGCTCTTCGTAAACTGACAGCAAGTATCAGTAAAACAAAGACATGCTGCATTTTTATCAACCAGCTACGCGAAAAGATTGGAGTCATGTTTGGTAACCCTGAAACCACAACCGGAGGGAATGCCCTGAAATTTTATGCTTCAGTAAGACTCGATATCCGTAAGATTGGTCAGTTGAAAGATGGAGAAGAGGTGCAAGGAAACCATACCCGGGTAAAAGTCGTTAAGAATAAAATTGCTCCCCCATTCAGAAAAGCTGAATTTGATATCATCTTTGGTGAGGGAATCTCTAAAACAGGTGAGATCATCGATTTGGGTGTTGAATTAAATATTATTAAGAAGAGCGGCTCATGGTTCAGCTATGGAGAGACCAAACTTGGACAGGGACGCGAATCGGTAAAAGCACTCCTGATCGACAATCCGGAATTGTCGGAAGAAATTGAGAAGAAGATTATTGCCAATTATACACCTTCTCTCGAAAAATAAGCTGATTGGCCGTTTACCGGGAAGAAAGAGTTGATCATAAACAAATTTTAGGTGCACCGACCGAAACCTACTGTCTGCCCCTGAGATAAGTTATTGTTAAAATAAGCACTAAATCTGGACCGAAACAGCAACGGTTCAGATTTTTTTTGGACATTTGCAGCTGGATTGATGTGATAAATCGTAATTCAGAACGGATGAAAGTTATAAAATTTGGAGGAACATCTGTCGGTTCCGCTGAAAATGTAAAGAAAATCGACGAAATAGTTAGGAATCAACAATCGGATCTGATTGTTGTAGTCAGTGCCGTTGGAGGTGTCACAGATATGCTGCTGGCAGCAGCCAATACAGGTGCCCAGGGGAATGAAGTCAATCCTTTGCTGGAGGAGATATGGGGTCGTCATGAGAAGATAATGACTGTTCTTTTTGATGAGAAAACCCTCGGTGAGGTGAAAGTGAAGATGAAAGTTCTCTTCGATGAACTTGAGAAAATTCTTCAGGGGGTTCGTTTAATTGGCGAACTCACCCCCAAAACGCTCGACAAGGTGATGGGTTTTGGCGAACGGCTCTCCTCCCAGTTTATTTCCAGATATCTGGATGCTGAACTGATTGATAGTGCAGCCAATATCCGTACGGATAAAAACCATGGCCGTGCCAATGTTGATTTTAATACTACTTATGAGCTAATTAGCAAAAACTGTAGTGGATTAAAACGGATCGCAGTGGCACCCGGCTTTATTTCCACTGCCTCAGACGGAACCATGACCACCCTGGGGAGAGGTGGCTCAGACTATACAGCAGCGCTTTTTGCCGCTGCCCTCAATGCAGAAAAGCTGGAGATCTGGACCGATGTAGATGGTTTCATGACAGCCGATCCACGGGTAATCAGCAAGGCATATCCCATTCCTCAGTTAACTTACAGCGAAGCATTGGAGCTGTCACATTTTGGTGCTAAAGTGATCTATCCACCCACCATTTTGCCCGTGTACCAAAAATCGATACCTGTTCAGATTAAAAATACAATGAATCCTTCAGCTGAAGGAACATTGATCGGAAATGTAAAACATTTGGGGGTTGAGCATCCGATCAAGGGGATCTCCTCCATTGATGATATATCGCTTTTTACCGTTCAGGGACTCGGAATGGTGGGAGTAACAGGTATTGCCATGAGGCTTTTTGGAGCTCTTGCCAAACAGGAGATCAACGTCATCCTTATTTCACAGGCTTCCTCAGAGAATTCAATCAGCTTTGCCATCGACTCGGCCAGGGGAAAATCTGCTGAAACTGCCATTCAACAAGAATTTGAACGCGAAATCGCCTCCGGACTGATCAACAAAGTCAGCAGTGAGGAGGATCTTTGCATCATCGCCATTGTGGGCGAGAACATGAAGCATTCGGCTGGTATTGCAGGTAAACTGTTTTACACAATAGGTAAAAATGGTATCAATGTGGTTGCCATCGCGCAGGGTGCTTCCGAACAGAACATCTCCTGGGTGGTCAAAAAATCCGACCTGCGCAAAACACTCAACGTCGTTCATGAATCCTTTTTCCTCTCACCATTTATCGAGTTGAATCTCTTTTTGGTTGGGATAGGAACTGTTGGCAGAGACCTGATAACCCAGATTAGTCAGCAGCAGCAAAAGCTTCAGAAGGAACACAGGTTGAAGCTACGCATTTGTGGTGTTGCCAATTCACGGAAGATGGCCTTCAACCGCGACGGTTTTGATCCCGCTTCAATCGCGCAAATTCTCTCGGGAGAGGCTGCTGAAAAGTCTGACATGAAGCAGTTTTGCAAACAAATGATCGAAATGAACCTGTTCAATTCTGTTTTTGTCGATTGCACTGCGGAAAAGAAGGTAGCTGATCAGTACCACACCATTCTTAACAATTACATCTCCATTGTTGCTGCCAACAAAGTTGCAGCATCATCCGAATACAATGCCTACCGTGAGTTGAAAGAGCTGGCTGCCAACCACGGCGTCAAGTATCTTTTTGAAACCAATGTAGGGGCAGGCTTGCCATTGATCTCTACCATCAACGACCTCAAGCGATCAGGCGACCGTATTGTCCGCATTGAAGCAGTTTTATCGGGAACGCTCAATTACATCTTTAACACCCTTAGCAGTGAAATTCCTCTCAGTACTGCCATCCGCCTCTCCAAAGAGAAGGGATTTTCTGAACCTGATCCAAGGATTGATCTCAGCGGTGTTGATGTTGTCAGAAAGCTGGTGATCCTCGGCAGGGAATCCGGTTACAAGCTAAGCCAGGAGGAGGTCATACAAAATCGATTTATCCCGGATCGCTATTTCAATTCGACCTTGGAAGATTTCTGGAGAGACATTCATGAAATGGATGCACATTTTGAGGCTGAAAGATTGGTGCTTGAAAAGGATAAGAAAAAATGGCGCTTCGTGGGCGTGCTGGATGAAGGTCACGCCTCTGTTTCACTCCAATCTGTAGGCCCAGGCCATCCATTTTATGACCTTGAAGGAAGCAACAACATTGTGCTCTTAACCACAGAACGTTACAATGAATCACCGATGCTCATCAAAGGCTATGGTGCCGGGGCGGCTGTAACGGCTGCCGGGGTGTTTGCGGATTTAATCAAAGTTGCGAATATCTGAAATATCTAAAATGTTTGAAGGGTTTGAAAAGTTTGAGATGTTTGAAGGGTTATATTTCATGAGGGTCTCCTAGTCTCCCCCTCTCTCCCCGAATAACCTTTCTCATTTCAATCCGTAAAAATCTATAATAAAAGAGAAAAGATAGTTATTGAAATGAAGTATATCATTTTACTGGGCGATGGCATGTCTGATCAGCCTGAAGCAGAACATGGGGGAAAGACCCCGCTCATGGCAGCCCGAAAACCCAGCATGGACCTTCTTGCAAAAATGGGTCGCAGCGGGGTACTGAAAACCATCCCTGATTCACTCCATCCCGGCAGCGAAGTGGCCAACCTGGCCGTTCTTGGGTATGACGTTGAGGCCGTTTACGAGGGCCGCGGGGTCATTGAGGCCGCCAGCATTGGTGTTGAACTACAGGAAGGCGATCTGGCGATGCGTTGCAATCTGGTGACACTCACCGGTGATATCATTCTGAACCACTCGGCTGGTCACATTTCAACGGAAGAGGCTGATCAGCTGATACAATATCTAAACGAACATCTGGGTAATGATCGGGTTCATTTTTATACAGGCGTTTCTTACCGCCACCTGCTTGTCATCAAAGGAGGCAACAAGAATGTTGCTTGTACACCACCACATGATGTTCCGGGGGAAAAATATCGTCTCTTGCTGCCAAAAGCTACCGATAATTCAGGAAAGACAACTGCTCAACTCTTGAATGAACTGATCAGTCTTTCCAACGAATTACTGGAAAATCACCCGGTCAATCTTACCAGGAAGTCGCTGGGCAAAGATCCTGCCAATTCCATCTGGCCATGGTCTCCGGGATACAAACCGGCCATGAAGAGTTTGAAAGAGCTCTTTGGGATTCAGCGAGGCGCTGTGATCTCAGCTGTCGACCTGATTCAGGGCATTGGCGTCTATGCCGGACTTGATGTGATCAAAGTCGAGGGTGCTACCGGTCTCTATACCACCAATTATGAAGGAAAGGCAGAGGCGGCCATTAAAGCGCTTGCGGACCACGATTTCGTTTACCTGCACGTGGAGGCAAGCGATGAAGCGGGTCATGAAGGCGATTACGAGTTAAAACTTCGTTGCATTGAATACCTCGATCACCGTATCCTCAAACAGCTAATGGAAGCCTGCTCAAAAATGGAAGAACCCGTGACAATTGCCATGTTGCCTGATCATCCGACCCCCTGGAAACTTAGAACCCACACCCGGGATGCAGTTCCATTCACCATCTATCGTCCCGGAACGGAACCGGATGCGATCGATCGGTATGACGAAGCGGCGGCCAAACAAGGAAGCTACGGCTTACTTAGCGGCAAAGAGTTTATGGAAGCGCTATTAAAAAATTGAACCATTTATATTGAAGGTGAAAGGTATGAGTTATGAGATATGAGTTTAAGAAAAGCCAGATTCGAGCGTTCTTTACTTTATCCTTTTTACTTTATCCTTTATCCTTCTAAATGAACATTTGGAATGAAATACTACAGTACTAATAGGCTTTCGCCGGAAGTTGATCTCCGGAGCGCCGTCACCAAAGGCCTTGCACCGGATCGCGGTTTGTACATGCCTGAAACCATCAGCGAGCTTGATCCTGTCTTTTTCGCGCAGTTGGGAACTCTCACATTTCAGGAGATGGCTTATAGGGTGGCTGCCAAATTTTTTGGAGAGGATATTCCTGCCGAAAAGCTGAAGGAGATCGTATACGAAACACTCAGTTTCAATACGCCGCTTGTTGAGGTGGAACCTTCCATCTATTCATTGGAGTTGTTCCATGGTCCTACACTTGCTTTCAAGGATGTAGGTGCGCGTTTTATGGCCCGGATGCTGGCATATTTTCTTTCCGAAGAGAAGCAAATAGTACATGTGCTGGTTGCAACATCGGGAGATACCGGCAGCGCCGTTGCCAACGGCTTTCTAGGTATTGAAGGAATCAGGGTGCATGTACTTTATCCGAAAGGCAAGGTGAGTGAGATCCAGGAAAAACAGTTTGTCACACTGGGGCAGAATATTAAAGCTCTGGAAGTGAATGGGTCTTTTGACGATTGTCAGGCCCTGGTGAAGTTGGCCTTCATGGATGAGGAACTGCAACGAAAAATGGTACTGACCTCTGCCAATTCCATCAATGTAGCCCGCTTTCTGCCACAGGCATTGTATTACTTCAACGCGGTTGCACAATTGAAAGAGATGCACAAAAAGATAGTATTCTCCGTACCAAGTGGGAATTTCGGCAACCTTACTGCCGGATTGATTGCCAAAAGGATGGGGTTGCCCGTTTCCCGCTTTATTGCTGCCAACAATAGCAATGATGTGGTTTACAATTATCTGCAAAAAGGAGTTTACATAACCAAACCCTCGGTTCAGACCATTGCCAATGCCATGGATGTAGGTGATCCAAGCAATTTTGCCCGGATCCTTGATCTTTTCGGACACGACCATGCCTGGATATGCGGAGTGATGAGCGGAACAACCTACACGGACGAGCAGATCAAAGAGAGCCTGGCATCCTGCTTCAAACATAATGGATACCTTTGTGATCCTCACGGGGCTGTGGCTTACCGGGCCTTGAAAGAACAGCTTCAACCGGATGAACTTGGCATTTTTCTGGAAACAGCTCATCCCGCAAAATTTACCGAAACTGTAGAGGAGATCGTCGGCAAAGGAAATGTTCCAATGCCTGAACGATTGCACGAATTTATGAAAGGCGAGAAGAAGACGGTTGAGATGGGGGTGGAGTTCAGGGAATTTAAGAAATACTTGCTTTCTATTAGTGCCTAAAGTGCCTAGAGTAATTGCGCTACAATGATTGGTTGTTCGGTATCCTAAACTTTAGGCACTCTAGGCACTTTAAATACTTTAGGCACTTCTTATTCAGACAACTCCAACCACCTGAATTCCTTCTCTTCCAGTAGCGTGGCAATCTCGCTGTATCTCGTTGATTTTTTGTGAAGCGCATCGGCTGCCAGCCGGCCTGAGTTGAGTTCATCCTCCAGTACTTTCTTCTCCTTTTCAAGTTGGCTGATCTCTTTCTCCAGGTCATCCAGTTCCTTTTTCTCCTTGAAACTCAGTTTTTTCTTGTCAGGCGCCGTTTTCTCCCTAACAGGTTTATCAATCTTAATGCTGCTTTGTTCTGCCTTTGCCCGATCTTCTTCCCAATCACGGTACTCCGTGTAATTGCCCGGGAAGTCTTTGATAACTCCATCCCCATCGAATACAAAGAGATGATCCACAATTTTGTCCATGAAGAAACGGTCGTGGGAGACTACGATGGTACAGCCGGAAAAGGATTTCAGGTAATCTTCCAGTACGTTCAGTGTCATAATATCAAGATCGTTGGTCGGCTCATCCAAAATAAGAAAATTTGGATTGCGCATCAGGATGGTGCAGAGATACAATCGTCGTATTTCTCCGCCACTCAATTTGGCAACCAGTGAATATTGTGTTTCTGGAGGGAAGAGAAAGTAGGTAAGAAACTGGGAGGCGCTGAGTTTTGAGCCATCGCCCATTTCGACCACTTCGGCGATCTCTTTAATGATGTCGATAACCCTGTTTTCGGGCGAGAACTGGATGCCGTCCTGCCTGAAATATCCAAAACTGACTGTCTCACCCACATCCATTTTGCCGCTATCGGGTTGACAAAGACCAGTAAGCAGATTGAGGAAGGTGCTTTTCCCGGATCCATTTTTCCCCACGATGCCTATTTTTTCGTGCCTCGCGAATTTGTAGCTGAAATCTTTCAGGATGGTGATATCGCCAAATGACTTGGAGAGGTGATCGAGATTGATGATTTTGCCGCCAAGCCTTTGCGAATTGATGGCCAGTTCCAGTTTTTTTTCATCCAGGCGTTTCGATGCCTTTTCTTTGAGAATATAGGCATTTTCGGTCCGGTATTTTGATTTGTGCGAGCGTGCCTGAGGCATTCTGCGTAACCAGTCGAGCTCTGTCCGGAAGAGGTTTTTTGCACGGTCTATTTCGAGTGTGAGATTTTGAATTCGTTCATTGCGTTTTTCAACATAATAGGAGTAGTTTCCCTTGTATCTGAAAAGCGACTGGTCGTCCAGTTCGATGATTTCGTTACAGACCCTGTCGAGAAAATAGCGGTCATGGGTGACCATGAGTAGGGTGCATTTGGATTTCTCGAGTGTTCGTTCCAGCCATTCGATCATCTCCAGGTCGAGGTGGTTGGTGGGCTCATCCAGGATAAGGAAATCGGGCTCGTCAATCATTACATGTGCCAGGGCAACGCGTTTTTTCTGGCCACCGGAGAGTTCACGGATGGGCTGTTGGAGGTCGTGGATGTTGAGTTCCGTGAGAATCTGCTTGATTTTAAGTTCAAAATCCCAGCAATTCAAACGATTGATCTTATCCATGGTCCTTTCAATGGCTTTTGGATCATGGCTTTCCAGGGCACTTTCATACTCACGAACGGCAGAGATGGTCTCTCCTGATGAGCTAAAGGCAGCCTCTAGTATTGTTTCTTCGGGATTCAATTCAGGCAGTTGGCGCAAGTACCCGATACGGATGTCGTTGTTGAAAATGACCTTACCGCTGTCGGCAATATCGCCGCCATACAGGATATTCATCAGGGTTGTTTTACCGGCCCCGTTTTTGGCGATCAGGGCCACTTTATCGCCCTGGTTGATGGTGAAGGATATATCTTTGAAAAGCGGAAGATCGCCCCAGCTTTTTGTAAGGTTGTCGAGTTGTAAATATGGGATCATAGAAAATTGTAAGCTGTGGCAAAGGTAACATCAAACAGGAAAGAAATTGTTGTCGATATATCCCAATCCGGCCATATATCCTAAATGCTTTAATGATAAAATCCCCTTTCCGGTTTTTGATTCTTCATCCCAATAATCATAAGGTGTAGAAGGTATCATTACGGCGTGAAATCCACAATGCTCAAAGTGAAGTGCAATTGACAAAGAAATATGACTCACCCTTGACAATGCGATATCTTCAATCGCCGTATATGGAAAAGGGGAATCAATATACAATGAAGTACCTGGAATCCTGCATGCAATTGAGATGATCGATTTGGTATTTTTATAAACTTCAGTCGGATGAAATCCTTTCGGAGAATCATCAAATCTGTCTATTGAGGCAATTCCGTATAAATCAGCGCCTAATCCTCTTGCTAATTCCTTTATCCCGTTTGAAGTAATCATCTTGTGTCTGTTTTTTTCGTTCCGATTAATGCTGGCGTGGCTGTCAATCAAGTATCAAATTGTCTGTAGGTTACAAATGTAAATATTTTCTCTATTTTAGCTTCCAAATAGGGAACTATGCATCCAAAAGATATTTGTGACAAAGTAATTGAATGGTTCCAGCAAAACATGCCGGAAGCAGAAACTGAACTGCATTACCATGATCCTTTTCAGCTTTTGGTGGCAGTTATTCTCTCGGCCCAGTGTACCGACAAGCGGGTGAATATGATTACTCCGGTACTTTTCAAGCGTTTTCCGACACCGGAGAAAATGGCGGAAGTGGAACCGGAGGAGGTTTTTGAGGAGATCAAATCCTGTTCTTATCCCAACAACAAAGCGAAGAATCTGGTAGGGATGGCACGCATGCTGATCTCAGACTTTCAGGGTACTGTACCGGAGGAGATGGAGGAGTTGATCAAATTGCCGGGTGTCGGCAGAAAGACTGCCAACGTGATACTTTCCGTTGTTTTTAATAAGCCTGCCATGGCCGTGGATACGCATGTTTTCAGGATATCTGCAAGGCTTGGCTTGACAGTAAATTCAAAAACACCGGAAGATACTGAGTGTCAGCTCGTCAAATTGTTTCCGCCGGAATTGCTGCCCGTTGCCCATCACTGGTTGATCCTGCACGGACGTTACGTCTGCATGGCCCGAAAACCGAAGTGCGGGGAGTGTGGTTTACAGAAGTGGTGTGCAAAAGTAAATGTCACAAATTAGTCATCTGCCTTATATCCAATACGTTTTCTGGGAGTTGAGTTTTCCTTCCTGGTGATAAGTTCATCGAGGTAATTAAATACAAGTTCGATGTTCTTGTCTTGATTTTTGAGTTTCTTTTTGATCTCCTCTATTTCCAGTTTCAGACTCAAAGTATCTGTAAAGATTTGCCTGATACGTGTGAAGATGCGCATGATTTGAACGTTTACACGTATAGCCCTGTCGCTATTCAGGATTCCGGATAACATTGCAACTCCCTGTTCAGTGAATGCAAAGGGTAAGTTTCGTGTGCCACCCCAACTTGCTATTCCAAATTGGAATATCAAGATTTTGAACTCCTCTTCGTTGAGTTGGAACATAAAATCATCGGGAAACCGTTTGATGTTGCGTTTGACCGATTTGTTTAAATTGCCGGTTGTAACTCCATATAAGATGGCCAAATCTCTGTCCAGCATTACTTTTTGGTCTCTTACCAGAAAAATTTTATCCATGATTCGTTTATCCGGAACCAAGGACTTTTCATTTTCAACTTTCATTGGATAGATTTTACCAGTTTCATAACTATAAAACCCGAGTATTATTTTACTATAAGTTACGGTATTTTAGGTAATTATCCAAATAGTAATTGAAGTTTTTGCCAGGTAAAATCAAAATGCCTCCAAAAATGCATCCATCGCTTTG
>Ga0172379_10005796_pt1 | contig 17034 bp, 12 predicted proteins | sample GrowelOW334metaG_FD_119756 | JGI IMG/M metagenome (GOLD analysis project Ga0172379, IMG submission 119756) | Groundwater microbial communities from an aquifer near a municipal landfill in Southern Ontario, Canada - Groundwater well OW334 metaG | ecosystem: Environmental > Aquatic > Deep... | reverse complement strand
AATAGTGGAGTAAGAATATAATAAGGGATTAGGCGGAAATTCATTGACTCCAACGGCATCCCGGAAAAAACAAATGGGCAAAAAAGATAAAAAACACTGGCTAACAAAGATCCGCTTTTTGATAAACACAGAGTTCTTGCTAAAAAATAAAATCCCGCCAAAATTCCAGCAAACCCAAAATAAAAAATTAAGGTTTGGGCAAAATGTGGCGAGCCTCCTATTTTTAAAAAAATTGCCATTAAAAAATAATACAAAAAACCGGCTGGCTCCGTGTTAGGTAAGCCCATTCCCCCAAAAATCCAACTGTACAAATATTGATAAGCTAAATTAAACAACTGTGCTGCTTTTTCCGGCCAAGGATAAAATAACCCGTGCATAATAATTTCATGCTTTGGCAACCAAAACAAACATGGCAATGGCACAACAAAAAAAACGCACATTAACCAATATTTTTTTAGTAAATTGTAAATCTTTTTTGGCATTTTAATTTAATATTTCTTATACCAGGTACACCGTTGACAGGGCGTAGCAATTTTTGATTTATAATCTTTTTGTCGAAATAAATTCCGAGACTCTATAAAAATTTCCGAATTTACAATTTGTTGAATCGTTCGATCATCGTTAAACTGACCAAAAACATCTTTGTCCTCATACATAATACAACAAGGATAAAAAGTACCGTTTGGATTTATTGACAGTTCGTTCCAAAGATACGGACAGTGATTTTTGTCAGTACGAAAATTGCATTTTTCTTCGGCCACAACTTCAGACAAAAATTCTTGGTAATGACCCTGATTATATTTATCACCCAAAGTCGTAAAAAGACACATATTAAAAGCTTCAAAAATTTCCACTTTTAATTTTTTGGCGTAATCACGAGATAACAATACTTCTGCTTTATTTTTATTATTTATCAGATAACCCCAATGAATTATCGGGAAAAAACTTCCTTGTTCTTTTTTTAATTCCTGAATCTTTTTGAGTCCGGCAAAAACTTTGGCAATATCCCCATTCCGTCGATAAAATTGATAATTTTCTTGAGTAAAACCATCAATCGATAAATGCAAATAATCAATTTTATATTTAACGATATTCTGCAAAATCTCTTCGGTGTAATAATTTAAATTAGAATGCAATCTAACCCCAACCTTATTGGCATGACAGTATTCCACAATCAAGAACAAATCATGACAAAGAAATGGTTCTCCCCAATTATACAATTTTACATCAAAAACATAATCCTTAATTTTATCAAAAATAATTTTAAATTGAGCCAAGGTCATCGTCCCCTTGGTTTGAGAACTATCTTTTCTGCCAGTTGGACAAAGTGGACATCCCAGGATACACACGTTAGAAACATCTATATTTACTATAAAAGGAACCGAACGAAGTTGTTCTCTTTTTATTTTTCTTTCATAAAGATTTAAAAAAAAATTATACATTTTTTTTAAAGTGAAATATCTCAACCAAATGATCACGTATAAATAAAAAGCATGTTTAAATTTTTCCAACATATTTTATTTTTTCTTTATCTGAATAGTCATAAAATCTCGTCTATCCCTTGGCAATAGCCAAAAAATCGGATAAAACAAAACCTTAACCTTCATTAAAATACTATTTAGCAATTTATTTTTTATATTAAAAAAATAAACCAAACTACGAACAAAAACATAATTTGAAATCTGATAATCTGCTTTGACAATTTCCAGTTCCTCCGTCTTCTCAATTAATGCCAATATTGATTTTTTTGAAAATATATTTAAATGTCTCGGAGTTTCCAAGGCAAACCAATATTTACCAAAAATTCTCGCCAAAAAACTTTTGGCATTTGGAGTAGTCAACATGATAACGCCACCTGACTTTAAAATTCTTTTTAGTTCCAGTAAAATCTCTCGCGGATTAGGTAAATGTTCGAGGACATGATTCAAAGTTATTATATCAAAAAAATTATCTAGAAAAACATTATTAGCCAAAGTCCCGGTCCGGACATCCAGTCCCAACTTTGTTCTGGCCTGTTCGGCCGCAAAATCAGACATTTCAACTCCACAGACTTCAAACTTTCCATACTTCTGCAGATTATAAAGAAACAGTCCATTTCCGCACCCCAAATCCAAAATTTTTTTTCCACGATATTCAAGTGGAATTGGTTGACAAATAATTTTATATAATGTTTTTTTTAACCACAGTTTAAGACCTTTTTTATCTTCATAATAAGCGGCCAGCAAATCAGAATCCAGTCTTTGAAAAAAATCCTGCGAATCCAGATTATACGGTTCATATGCCTGTAAATAATATTGGCTAATGTTTTTTGGTCTAGGCGAAACATAAATTAATCCACATTCTCCACAATGATTAATCTCAAAAACTCCAGGGAAATTATGCAAACGATCAATATTTTTGAAAACCTTACTTTTGACAAATGAACCACAGGCCAGGCACGGGACAATTTCAAAATCATTAGCTAATTCAGTTCTTTCATCTGTCATATTAAAACTTTTTATTTCTATTTTTTAAATTTTGCCACAGAACTCTCAAAAAATTTTTTGGGAAGTTGGTTAAATTAAAACCGCAACTATTTTTACAATTCTGACAACATTCTTTTACAACCAATTTTCTTTTTTTGCGATATTCCTGTCCGTGCCAAAAATCTTTCGTCGGATTTTCTTTTAAATTACCGAGACTTAATCCTTGACTGTGCATACAAAAACTTACCTCGCCATTCGCTTCCACAAAAACTCCTCGCGGTGAAAGAAAAAGACAATCATCTTTTCTATTTTCCCCCAAATACATATTCCGCACCAACGAATTATAATAATAATCCGGAATACTCTGTTTTTTTTTGCCTTTTAAAAATTCAATTATTCGATTAACCTGATCACCTGACAAATTCAATCTTTTATCATTTTCATCATTTTTGTAATACTCGCGGGATAGATACAAATGGCTTATTTGACAACCGATATTTTTATTTTTGGCATAATCGGTAATTTTTTCCAACTGTTCAACATTGGCCGGAAGCGTTAAAAAAACCACTTTTACATGCAAATTACATTGTTCCGATTTTAGTTTATTAAGCTCATTGATCAAAGAATTGATTTTTTGAAAAGCCCCGGGAACGCCTCTAATTTCATCCACCACTTCATTAACACCATCACAAGAAATTTGCACCCAAACCTGTGTCTTTAATTTATTTTCCTTGATATATGCAAAAATTTGTTGTAATTTTTCTAAAATTAAATCTGGTGCCAAACCATTGGTCGCGACCAGGATATTTTTTAATCTTTTTTTTGTTTCAAGAAAATATTTTATAATTTCTACCAAATCAGGTCTGGTCATCGCTTCCCCGCCAGAAAAAGAAATCGTTTCCATTCTGGAAAAACGATCTTGGGCAAAAACATTTTTTATTTCGTCCAACGACATTTCTTGAGAAAAATTATGTTCCTGCCAAATATTACACATCAGACAACGAGAATTACACTGATGTGTCGCCACCAATAAAACATGCTGAACATAGTGTGGGAATAAATAGTTCAAAAAATTCATATTAATTATTTTTTCTAGCCACAATTTTAAAATTATGACCAAGAAATTTTAACGGCGTATAGGCAATGATAAAATTTAAAAACTTTAATGGATAATAAAGGAAATTAGCAACTTTTGGAGGAAATTCAAAAACAAAATCAGAATAATCTATTTCTTCAACTTGCCAACCGGTTCTAGTCAATAATTGGGTAATTTCTATTTTTGTTAGAAGTTTTGAATGTGCCCCCAGTTTTAATTTTCTTGCTACGAATTCACTCCAAGAATATTTTTGTGGTAATTTAAAAATAAAAATTCGACCGTCTTTCTTGGTTACCCGATTTAATTCACATAAAGTTTTTTCGGCCACATCATCTGATAAATGTTCCACCACCGCATAAGCGCAAATATTTTCAAAATAGTCATTTTCATACGGAACACTCTTACCATCCGTCAAATTTAATTTGATATTTTTATGTTGAGACATGAGCCAATAATATAATTCATTTTTATCAGACGAAGATTCATCCCATTCTTTTTGTAAGCGAACACTCTCGGCTTTTTCTCGGGCAAATTCAATTGAATACTCCCTCTCAAAAGTATCCAGCCCGACAATTTCAAAAAAATCATTCGCCAAAACCTGGGGAATAAAACCGGAACCAGTCCCAAAATCCAAAATATTATTTTTATTCGTTGCCTTATTATGTAAAAACAATAAATCATTGGCTACACTTTCTATATACATTTTTGAAGAAAGCATATAAATCAAACTTTGCAAATAAGCATCTGGATTAATTTCATTCATTTGACGAACCTTTTCTTTAAAATCGTAAAAATTATACAAAATTGTTTTTACCGTCATCTTTTCTTGATCTTTTTTTACTGAATTTAGATACACTTGAGAGATCAGAACAGCCGTTAAATTTTTCCAACTATACTTACCTTGACCCAGTTCCAAGGCATTTTTACTCAAAGAAAAAGATCTTCCATTGTTTTGCAAAGCCTCTTTCACTTTGCTGGCAAAGTCATCCGCGTCATCCGCCTTTGCCAAAAAACCAACATCCTCTTCCCGAAAAACGATGGACAATTCACCAACATCGCTAGAAACTGTCGGCCGACTGGCCAAAAAATAATCACCAATTCTTCCAGGAAAAGTACATTTATCGAGAAGACTGTTATTGCTTCGAGGAAACAACAAGACATCGGCCGCCAAAGTATGTTTTTTAAAAAGATCATAAGCCACCGGATTTTTAAATATCACTCTTTCTTTTAAACCAAATTCTTCAGCCATTTTTTCAAAACCATCATTCCTCGGTCCGATAATAACCATTATAACATTATTATCCTGAATCTGTTTTAAAACTGACAAAAGAAAAGGCACGCTGGTAACAATCGCCCCACCAAAAAATAGTATCTTTTTATCCATTGGCAAAACCAATTCCTGTCTGGCCTTTTCTTGCGTATAACCATTTTCATAAAAATTTTTATAAGAATCCCAATCACAACCATTATAAATTTTGGTTATTTTCTCTGGCGCGACGCCACAATTTATCGACCTAGTTTTTATCAATTCATTATGCAAAGTTACCTGATCAGCCAAACGAGGAATTTTGGTTTCCAAAAAATCAGCCACAGCTTCTTGTAATTTGCCTTGATTATTCAAAGTGGTAAGGCCACCCTTGCCCCACCAATCATCCCAGTCAACCACTAATTTTATTTTTTTGATTTTTTTTGTAAGAAAAATTAAAACGGTCGCTAGTCCAACGGTTGGCGAAGCCACATTAAAACTATGGACGATATCAATTTTTTTTAACAGCAAATAAAAGAAAATATAAAATCCTCGATAAAAATGTTCCCACAACCCCAAAATTCCTCCGTTAAAATAAAACGGTAATTCCACAAAATCAATTCCCAATTCTTGATACTTTATTGCTAACTTATTTTTTTTACTGCTCAAACAAAAAAAAGTAACCGAATGATTTAATTTCACTAATTCCCGTGCAAATCCCAGACACCGAAAATAGGTGCCTCTCTCTTTTGGATTGTGATTTAAAATTACAATTTTCATATTTTAATCTATTTTTCTTGATTTTTTTGAGAACTTTTCATAAATCCAAAAACCGACCTTATTACTCAGAGCTAATTTGCGACCAATTTCAAACAATTTGCGATTTCGAGAAACCAGATACGCCACAAAGCCTAAATATTTACCTAGACGAAATTGCAAAACCGTTTTTTCATAAAGCGCATAACCCTTTTTTAAAACTTTAATTCTCTCCGCTTTGGTAAATTCCTTGGTTTCAAAAACCGGAGTCAAATCACGGCTGCCCACTTTGCCCAGATAATCCGCCACCGGCATCATGTATGTGGAATTTTCTATTGCCCAGGAAAAAAGTTCCGTCCCTGGATAAGGAACCACATTATAAAAATTTACAAAATTAGTCGGCAAAGATTTGGCAAATTTAACTGTTTCCATTGCCGTCTTATAGGTTTCGCCTTTGTGGCCGATAATAAAATTTACGGAATTTCGAATGCCAATTTTATTGGTTAAATCAACCGCTTCTCTAACTTTTTCTAATTTCAAAGCCTTGCCCATGTTATAAATAATTTCTTGATTACCAGATTCGCAGCCAAAAGAAACAAAAATGCATCCGGAATCCTTCATTTTTTGCAACAAATTTTGCGAAACGCGATCCGCTCTAATGCCATTATACATTTCATATTTAATATTCAACTTTTCGCTAATTATTAAATCGCAAATTTTTTCCGCTCGTTCCAAATCAAGAGTAAAACAGTCATCATTTACTTCAAATTTGGTAATCCCATACAAATTAATCCAATGCTTCATTTCCGCGACAACATTCTCCGGACTTCTAGGACGAAAACCTCGCCCCATGGATAATTTGACCGAACAATAATTACATCCGTAAGGACAACCGCGCGAAGTAATTATTGGCAATGTTTTACTGTGAAAATAGTTATATCGAGAAAAATTAAAAGCTTCATAATCCGGAAAAGGAATCGCATCCAAATCAAGAATTAACGGTTCTCTTTCATTTTCTACAATTTGGCCAGAAGAATTCTTCCAAAAAAGATTGCCGACTTCCGCATAGTTTTTATTACCAACAAATTCTTGCAAAAATTTTACAAAACTGTTTTCTGCCTCGCCTTGCATCGCAAAATCAGCTTTGGTTTGCAATAAAACTTCTTTTTTTACAGCCGAAACATGCGGTCCTCCGAGAATAATCGGCGTAGCCGTTACCTCTTTTATTTTTTTTATCAATTCATCCGCATAGGCAAAACAATAACTAAAAGTAGTCATGGCAATTAAATCCGGTTGGCCAATTTTTATTTTTTCAAACAAAATTTCATCATTATCTTCCAATCCCTGATCAAAAATATCAATTTCCGTAAACCCGTTCTTTTTTAACACCGCAATCAAATAGGCCAAACCCAAATGCGGGTGACCAGGCTTCGCCTTGTCATCACCAAATAAAGTTTTTAACCATGGATTGATAAATAATATTTTCATAATTAATCTTTTTTACAAAACAGTCCGTCAAAAGTTCCTTTTAAATATCTTTTTATGGCAAAAATCTGACCATTTTTTAAATATTTATAGCAATATAACAAAACAAAAACGGGATTAAATAAAAAAACAAATAAAAAGTAATTTAGTAAGCCAGCATTTCTTTTCATAAAAAGAACTCGATTTCGAGCCGTGTAATAAACTCTTTCTGCGGTTTCTCCCCCAAAATTTCGGCTACTTTTGTCACTGCCGCGCGGAATATTATGCCAAGTTTTGGCCTCGGGAATAAAGTAAATTTTTTTGCCAATTTTTTTTATTTTCTCTGCCAAATCTGACTCCTCATAATGCATCACAAATTGAAGATCAATCCCTCCAACCTTATCCCAAATTTCTTTTTTTACCATAAAAACATTTGGAATATGCCCAACCTGAAAATTTTTATCGTATTGCCCCACATCTTCTTCATCCAATCCGCGGTATGTTGTTTTGCTTGTTAGCAAATTTATTTCCGCCCCGGCCCACCAAATAATTTTTGGGGCTGACAAATAATACATTTTTGGGCCGACCATTCCGGCTTCAGGAATTTCTGAAATGTTTTTGTGCAAAATACTGATCATTTTTGCGTCAATAACATTGTCACTATCAATAAAAAGTAAAAATTCGCCCTGAGCAACCGTGGCTCCCAGATTTCTTCCTCCACCGGCCATCAAATTAGTACTACTTTTTATTAGTTTTATTTTATTTTGATATTTTTTTTCTAATAGTTCCACCGTTCCATCAATTGAGGCATTGTCAACCACAATAATTTCCAAATTTGAATAATCGCTGGCCAAAACCGAATCAAGACATTTTTCAATGTCTTTTTCTCTATTCCAAGTAACAATTATAACAGACATTAACTTATTCATTTTTTCTTAATTTTACAAATAAACCGGTAAAACCTTTTTGTTTTTTATATTCAGTGTCCTGTTTTTGATTAACAAATTTTTCAAAAAACGGCCTGCGACGAAATAACCACTTAGCAATATACAAATTATTTATCCCAACAATCTCCCACCAGCCGCCATTCACCACAATCCTTTCCACCAAAAAATTACTTTCCTGAGCCAGTTTAACAATTTGTTCCACTGAATAATGTCGATGTCCAATTAACCACCAGGCCGGATCAAAAATATTTGAAAAGAAGGAGCGATTTGGCGTTGATAAATAAAAAACTCCGCCACTTTTTAAAACCCGATTAACTTCTTCAAACATCTTTGATTCAGTATCTTTTGGAATATGCTCCAAAACCTCCCAAGAAATAACTGTTTCAAATCTGTTTTTTTCAAATGGCAAAGTTGTCGCTGAGGCGACCTGAAAATCAACTTTTTCATTTTGCAAATATTTCCTGGCAGTTACCAAATCTTTTTCCGAAACCTCTATGCCAACCACCTTTTCCACTCCTCGATTCAACAAATCAACTTCCTGCCAACCAAAACCACAACCAATATCTAAAACTGTTTTTTCTTTTATATCATTATCATCAACAAAAAAACAGTTATATTTAGCTCGTCCATGCTTTTCATCAGTTGGCTTTTCCTCAATAATATTTTTCATTTTATAAACTTAATTTATTTTTCTTGTTCGTGCCAATAATATGATAATGCGTGACATCGAAAACAGGGCGGCAAAACTTTTTGTTCTTTGATTAATTTCTGAAAATTTTTATTTCTTTCAGAATGCCAAACACTATAAAGTGAATCCCCCTCCAAACAATTGCCAATTGCCACATCAAGACAACCCGCTTTAACTATACCATTTCCATAAACCTGCATCGAATTAAATGGCGCAGCACAACGAGAATTTTTCGATGGAAAAGCTCCTTGATAATATTTCGTCAAATCATCTACTATAGTCGGCACAAATGCTTTCGTCTTATATTTTTTTGATTTTTCTTTTATTTGCCGTAACTGTTTTTTTAAGGTCTCAATCTCATCGCAATTTAAATATTCCGTAGTTCCAATATCTAAACCAAGCGAATTGTCACCAAAACCTTTTTCCACTTTAAATTTTGCTATTTTTTCTTGCGCTTGAGGATTTTTAAATGCAAAATGTGACAATTGCCACTCATCAATTCCTAATTTTTCAATAAAATCATACATTAATGAAAGTTCAGCAATATTATCCTTTCTTATAACCGTATTAATCTTAATATTCGAAGGCGTTCCTGTAATTTTACGACTCTTATTTATAATTTTTAATCCCGTTAGTAAATTTTTATAAACACCGCTAACGCCACGGCCATTATCATGTAACCCTTCATCAAAATGATCCAGCGACAAAGACAAAAATTCTAAACCTGAATGACAAATATCCTCAGCAAAATCTTCCAACAAAAAACCATTAGAAGTCATTGAAGTGAAAATTTTATTTTGTGAAAGTAATTTGATAATCGGCAAAGACTCCACATTAAGCAAAGGTTCTCCGCCAACTAAATAACAAAATGGTTTAAATTTGCGCAATTCAGGTAGAATCTTTTCAACTTCTGATAATTTAATTTGTTGATTTGGAACTACATTATTCCTAAAATTTGAATTTTTGCACATTGGGCACTGTAAATTACAAGCGCTGGTTACAAAAAATGTTATCAACTCTGGAAAATCACAAACCAAAAATTGATCTTTCTTCAATAAAAATCGCCATGTATTTTTGGGATATTTAAAAGCTAACCTCATTTTCTTACTTAGCATCCTTTTTTTGTAAAATAAATCCTTTAAAAATGATCGTTCTTGAATTTTTTTTAACAAATAAATAACCCCCACCAAAAATCTTAGCGAATAAAGTCCCAGTGTCAATAATGGATGTCTCAGCAATTTTTTCCATTTTCCATTCTCCAGAAAAACCCCAAGATAGCGATAACCGAACCCAAACTGTTTTTTGATATCTGAATCATCCTCACCCCATTTTTTAACATAATCTGCAAAAGTATCAGCGTAACCACCTTTCTTCTTTAAGTATTTTCGCAAATGCATTTGCTCTTCATGATGGAAAAGACTTTTCTCTGTAATGGAAACTTTTTTTGAAATTTTTTTTATCATTTTGGTTAAATCCCAATCGTCCGCGGCAAAAGCAATATTTTTTTCATCAAATCCTCCCACTTTTTCAAAAATTTCTCGACGAACAAAACGAACCGCATCAATAACCGTTTCATTATAAAAACTTCTTTCAAATTTCCTAATTTGCCCAAAAATTCCATTACCGCAAACAATTTCCGGAACATATAAAGCATCGTTATTTTTTAATTTTTCAATTGCTTCCGAGAATAGTTCGGATTCAAAAGTCATATCCGCATCAGGGAAAAAGATAAAATCACCCTTGGCTTTGGTTACACCAAAATTAACTTGGGCTCCACGAAAATTTTTGACTCCAACCAAAGAAATTTCCTCCGCTAGATTAAAAACCAGAACCTGATTTTCCTTAGCAATTTCCAATGTCCGATCAGTAGAACCATTATCAACGACAATAATTTCAAAATCTTTATCACTCTGTTCACGCAAGGAATCAATGATATTTTTGATGTTTTTTTCTTCGTTTCTGGTGGCAATGATTACAGAAATAAAATCTTTTTCCATATAAATTTTTTAATTCTTATTATTTTCCCAATCCCAAGCATTTTTGATTGTTTCCCTAATATCAAGTTTGGCCTGCCAACCTAGAATTTTATTAGCCTTGCTTGGGTCAGCCACCAATTCTGCCGGATCCCCGGCTCTTCTTGGTTCCGTCAAAACGACAAAATCTTTGCCGGAAATTTCTTTGACAATTGTAATAATTTCTTTAACTGAAACACCTTTTCCCGTTCCAAGATTAAAAAAATCGGTTTGAAAATTATTATCGTTCATCAATTTCAAAGAAAGAAAATGAGCTTCGGCTAAATCAATTACATGAATATAATCTCTAACGCAAGAACCATCTTTTGTCTCATAATCATCACCAAAAATCGCAATATTTTTCCTAAATCCCAAGGCCGTCTGCAAAACCAGTGGGATTAAATGAGTTTCCGGATTATGTTCTTCGCCAATGCCAAAACCAGCCCCAGCCGCGTTAAAATATCGCAGACGAACTGATTTGATACCATAAATTTGGTTATACCATTCCAAAATCTTTTCAAACATTAACTTACTTTCACCATAGGGATTTATCGGCTTTTGTTCTTCCGTTTCCGTTATTGGCAAATTTTTTGGCAAGCCATAAGTCGCACAAGTGGAGGAAAAAACAATTTGCTGACAATTCCCCGATTTCATCGCTTCCAACAAATTAATTCCGGCCAAAAGATTATTTTCAAAATATTTTCCTGGATTTTGCATCGATTCACCAACATAAGCGTAAGCCGCAAAATGAATTACCGATTTTATTTCATTATTCAAAAAAATATTTCTTATATTCTCTTTATCCAACAAATCTCCTTTGATAAAATTAACCCCGGCCGGCAAAAATTTCTCATGACCATATACCAAATTATCAAAAACAATAATATCCGTCGGAGAAATTCCTCGAGAAATCAAATAATGAACAGTGTGAGAACCAATATATCCTGCTCCACCAGTAACCAAAATTTTTGCCATATTTTTATTTTTTAAAATCCACCAAATGCCCCAAAACTTTTACTCCGGCGCGAAATAAAAACTTTACATCCGCCCAAGTTCTGATCGATTTTATTTTGTTAAAAATGAATTTTGGAGTGAGAAAAGATTTATAAAGTCCTTGCGTTAATTCTTTAACTTGCTCGGTCGAAATTTCACATTTCATCACCTGTTCCCGTTGATCAAAACGATCGTAATCGGTAAAATTTAACAAATTATTATCGGCACAGTATTTAAATAACGGCGTTCCCGGATAAGGAATCAAAACGGTCGCTTGCAAAGTATTAACATAATTTTTTTTGAATAAATTTTTGGCCAAATCCACCGTTCTTTTCGCATCAGCAAAACTTTCCCAAGGATAACCGATCATCGCCGTAATATGCGGTTCAAGTTCCGCGTCTTTGCACATTTTTAGACCATTTTCAATTTCTTCAATTTTTAAACCCTTATCAATTCTATCCAAAGTTTCTTGATTGGCCGACTCAAGACCAAAAAGAACAAAACGAAAACCGGCTTTTTTCATCAGCTTCCAAATTTCCGGATCTTTAATTCCATTAATTCGCATATTGCAACTCATGGTCACCTTTTCATTAAATCCGCGTTCAATCATGCCGTCACAAAACTCTTTTAACCAGTCCCCAATCGGCAAAGAACCGGAATCTTCCATAATTTCTTTGACGCCAAGCTCAATCAAAGCTCCGACTTCATCAAGTGCCAACTTGGCCGAACGAGTACGAAAATTATTTCCCGGAAAAAGTGTCGTCCAAGAACAATTACTAACCCCGACAAAATTTGCGGTATAACTATGATCTTTGTCAACTGATAAATTATAAACCAAACCATCATAATGCGCTATGCTCAACTTTGTCACTGGCAAATATGCATAATTTTTAACTATAAATCCCTTTTTATAAATAGATTGCAAATTTAATGTTTGTTTTTTTTCCTCAAACAAATTAACTATATCAATACTAGAAAGCGTTATGACATTCTGCCGTTTGGTCATCTTCTTATGTAGTTTGGTTTTTCTAACGCTAGGAATGGCCGAACATCTTAATAACACCATAACCAATTGTGCCGATAAATTATCAGCAGCCGAACTCAAAATATATTCGGCACGCCCTCCTCTTTGTCTATAATGCGCATCTCCACGAAAAACTCCCCTTAACAATTCCACCTGTTTTTCCCTTGCCGCCTTAATTACAAACTCAGGCAAATTTTTGTTATAACAATCATCACCAAACAAATTTTTAAAAACTTTGGCCAAAACTGTATTCCCAACAGTAATCTGAGTCGTGTGATTAACATCATTCTTATGCGTATTTGCTTCTACTCCAAAAGACTCTTTTATTATTTTCTTTACATCTTCAATATATTCATGTTCTTTTTGATTAAATGTGAAACTTAATACCAAAGAATTCGGTCTGTTCTTTATCTTTGAAACACATCCCTCGGCCAAATAATAACCAAATAATCGAAAAACCTCTTTATTCATTTCTATTTTCGACTTTATCCATTTTTTCCCACCCTCAAAACTAATCTCATTGTTTTTATATTTCAATGGATCAACTTTTTCTTTTAAGTTGCCACTTTTTTGTAAAGACAAATAACGATGCACTGTTTCTCGATCAATTTTTAACATAGCGGAAATAGTTCTCTCGCTTTTACCTTGTTCTTTTAATCTCAAAATATCCTCAATTAACGATTCAGCAATCTTTTTATTGGTTTGAATCACCGACGATTGCCATCCCAAAACTTCCTTTAAATCCAAATAATCTAAATTTTTTATCTCTCTATTTATTGGCACAGCCAAATAATCACCTTTTTTTATTTGTCCAGCCTCAATATATTGCGGTTCGTATTTTAAATATGGCCGAGTCAAATTACAATTTTCACAACCAAGTATTTTTGAAAAGTCATTATTACTTTTGCATAAATAACCTGATTTACCTAATTTCAAACAATGGTTTATTTTATCCAACGGCAAACATAAAGTTTTATGATTTGGCGTTATTTTAAAAGGGATTAGACAATTAGCTTTTATTTCAACCAAGTCACCAGAATAATCTCTTTGTAAAGTTTCTTTGACTGTCTCATAATTTCCCAAATGAGTTAGAACGCGGTCTCCTCTTTTTATCTCAGTAATTACTTTTGATCCAGTTAAAGTGAAAACTTGAGTTTCACCAGTCAAACAAAAAGTGCATCTTCCCCACCAACAATCACGACCGCTCATCATATAAGTTCCGGGTGTATATTTAAAATTCCCATTTTTAAAAGCATACAACTGCCATTTGGTGAGTTCTCGATCAATCATCGGCAAAATATTCAGATCATTTTCGTGATAATTTTGTTTTTCACCACTATTTTTTGTTTCAAAATTAACAAACTCACCACCAAACCACTTTATTTTTTCATTTTTCCCATTTTCATCAAAATCACCACCTTGACGCCAATACCAACCGGACTTTAATTCTCCTTTTTGTTCCAAAAAATCAACCAAATTATTAACACCAAAATCAAAATCTCCACCGCAAAGAACATAATCAACTTGCGAGTATTGCAAACTTTCTGTCGGCAGTGCCGTCACGTGATCACCAACCAACACAACTTTTACCGGCCAATCCGCTTTGGCTTTTATTTCATTTATAATTTTCCAATGTCTTTTGACTACCGGAGTTTTTGTTTCAAAAACAACCAAATCCGGTCGGTTAAGCAAAAGTCGCGCCAACCAAGTATCATAATCCATTTCTTCGGCAATTCCATCGTCCCAAAGAACTTCATGACCGTTCGCTTTCAAAAATGACGCCAAAAACGCCGGAATTACCGGATAAATATAAGTCGGACTATTAAACCACTGAAATTGCCGATTTTGCCCAAGCAAAGGAACGCCTTTTTCGCTGGTTAATGGTGGATATGAGATTGATATTTTCATAATTTTTTCTACTAATCTGCTAATAATACGCTACTAATTCTACTAATCTGCTGATAATTAAGCTACAAATTCTACAAATATTAATTCTTTATTCGTAGCATTCGAAGTTTCGTTATTCGCAGTATTAGTAGCATTCGAAGCTTATTTATTCGTAGCATTTGTAGTCACAATTATCTTAACTTACTCTTTAATTCCTTCGTAAAAAACAACCCTTGCAAAAACTTATAACCATAAACCAAATGTGTCCCGATTATATATGGAATTGTTGCTAAAGAAATTTGCCAAGTCTCGTATTTTTTTATTTGCATAATCGCCGTCAAAACACCCAATAAATATACACCCAAACCGAGAATAAATAAATTTGCAATAATTTTTGAAAATAAACTGAAAAAAACACCGCAAACCACAAAAAGTAAAAATAAACTCGGAATAAAATATTTTAATTTTAGTGATGTCTCAGGAAATTTTTTGGCAAAAAAACCGCGATGCAAGCCATAACCACCTACTTGTTTCATGTGTTTCAGAAATCCGGCCCGACGATGGTGATAAACAATCAATTCCGGATCATACAAAATTTTTTCGCCAGCTTTGATTATTCCCAGACAAAGTAAGGTATCTTCTCCCGGCCAATATTCGGAATTAAATCCACCAATTTTGGCGAAAAGTTCCTTTCTAATCGACAAATTAACACTCGGCCAATCGTTTACTAATCTTTTTTGACCAATAGAAATATATCTTTCTGGACAACCACCTGACAAAGAACTCAGAAAAACCGCACCACTAACTTTTTGCAGAAAATTGTCATCTTTTGGAGTAACGGCCGGGCCACCAACGGCACCAATTTCTTTATTGTCAAAATCTTTTTCTAATTTATCGAGAAAATCTTTTTCTGGATAAGCGTCATCATCAATGAAAATTATAATTTCTCCAGCCGCATCTTTTATCGCCAAAGATCTTTTGATCGCGGGTCCCACATGGCCGGTGGCAATTTGTCTGGTCTTTGGCCAAGATTCATTATTCACTTCGTCCGGATAAATGATAATTTCAAAATCATCGCATTCGATTTCCAAAATTTTTGGCACGGCTTCGCGAATATAATCGTTGATTTCTTTGACTGGGATGATGAATGAGAATTTCATAATATTACACAAATTACCACTATATATACTTTTTTGTCGTCCCAACGAAACCTTTATGTCTTTGTCATCTCGACCGAACAAAGTGAGTGGAGAGATCTGTTTTCAAAAAAAATTACCTTTTAAAATATTACTCTTAATACAGATTTCTCGACTCGTTCGCTTACGCTCACATCGCTCGAAATGACAAATTGGAAAGTGTTTTTTTCACCAAAGACGTATCCGCCACTGGCGGAGTTCCTTTCTCAATTGCTCAGTTGTAAAAAATACTCAATCGCCCTCCCCAACCCTTCTTCCAAATTAACCCTCGGTTCCCAATTTAATTTTTCTTTGGCTAAGGAAATATCCGGTTTGCGTTGTTTTGGATCGTCCCATGGCAAATCTTGATAAATTATTTTACTCGAACTTTCTGGAATCATTTGTAAAATTTTTTCCGCTAACTCTTTGATTGTGAATTCCCCAGGGTTGCCCAGATTGACCGGTCCGATAAAATCATCTTCATTATTCATCATTTTGATCATCCCCTCCAAAAGATCATCCACATATTGAAAACTTCTGGTCTGCGAACCTTCCCCAAAAATAGTTATGTCCTTATTTTGCAACGCTTGCATGATGAAATTGGAAACCACTCGCCCATCCTGCGGATCCATATTTGGCCCATAAGTGTTAAAAATTCTAATCACCCGAATCGGTAAATTATATTTTCGATGATAATCAAAAAACAAAGTTTCCGCTCCCCTTTTGCCCTCATCATAACAAGATCGAATACCGATCGGATTAACATTACCCCAATAACTTTCCGGTTGCGGATGAATTGACGGATCACCGTAAACTTCGGACGTTGACGCTTGCAAAATTTTGGCTTTATTTTTTCGCGCCAATTCGAGCATATTCAAAGCGCCAAGAATGGACGTTTTGTAAGTAAAAATCGGATCTCGTTGATAATGCGGTGGCGAAGCCGGGCAAGCCAAATTATAAATTTCTTCAACTTCCAACTCAATCGGTTCGATAATATCATGTTCAATCAATTGAAAATTTTCATTTTGCAAAAGTTCAACTAAATTTTCTTTTCTGCCGGTATAAAAATTATCGAGTGCAATTACTTGATTTCCTTCTTTCAATAATCTGGCGCAAAGATTGCTACCAAGAAAACCGGCGCCACCGGTGACTAAAATTTTTTTCATATTTTTAAATCTTTTTGTTTCTAATTTGTAAGAATATTCAGCGTTATTTACATTTTGTCATCTCGACTTGCTATTTTGTCATCCCGAGTGAGCAGTGGCGAATCGAGGGATCTTT
>Ga0172379_10005795_pt1 | contig 17036 bp, 18 predicted proteins | sample GrowelOW334metaG_FD_119756 | JGI IMG/M metagenome (GOLD analysis project Ga0172379, IMG submission 119756) | Groundwater microbial communities from an aquifer near a municipal landfill in Southern Ontario, Canada - Groundwater well OW334 metaG | ecosystem: Environmental > Aquatic > Deep... | reverse complement strand
GCAAGTAGCAGAAGATTTTTTCTCACAATTTTTTGGGCAAGAAATTAAAGTACGTTTGCGTCCAAGCTATTTTCCTTTCACGGAACCCAGTTTTGAATTTGATATATCTTGCACTGTTTGTGGCGGGAAAGGTTGTCGAGCTTGCAAGTATAATAAGTGGCTCGAGCTTGGTGGCGCTGGAATGGTTAATCAAAATGTTTTTGAAGCGGTGGGTTATAAGCGCAATGCCTACACAGGCTTTGCATGGGGATTTGGTCTTGAGCGCCTCGCAATGATGAAATATAAAATTGATGATTGCAGGCTTTTCCACAGCGGAGATTTGAGGTTTATTAAACAGTTCTAAATTATGAAATACAGCTATAGTTGGCTCAAGGAATTATCAGGCACAAAATTATCTCCCGAAAAAGTGGCGGAGCTTTTGACGATGCATTCGTTTGAAATTGAAGGTTTGGAAAAGGGCAATAATAATTTTGATGGTGTGGTTGTGGGTGAAATTTTAGAAATTACGAAACACCCCAATGCGGATAAATTGCAAATCGCTCGTGTTGATATTGGAACAAGGAAATCCACCTCACCCCAGCCCTCTCCTTATAAAGGAGAGGAGGCGTTGACGATTGTCTGTGGGGCGAAAAATATTGCTGTTGGTCAAAAAGTGCCGGTTGCATTGATAGGCACAATATTGCCGGGGGATTTTATGATAAAGGAAGCGGAGATTCGTGGCGTGAGATCTTTTGGAATGCTTTGTGCGGAGGATGAATTAGGATTGGGCAAAGATCACGCCGGAATCTTGATTCTAGATAAAAAAGCGAAAGTTGGCGAGCCGGTGCAAAAATATCTGGGAATAAATAATGATAGTGTTTTGGAAATCAAGGTTTTGCCGGATCGCGCGCATGACATCCTGAGTCATGTTGGCGTGGCGAGAGAGTTGGCTGTTTTGGAAAAAAAGAAGTTCGCTTATGCTTTTGACGAATTGGTTTTGCCGATGAAAAAAAGCCAAAAACTGAAAGTGGAAATCAAAGACAAAGATTTATGCAAAAGATATATCGGAGCAGTGATGGAGAATATCACAATCAAAGAATCGCCAAAATGGTTGAAAGACAGATTGGAAGCTTGTGGTTTGCGACCGATCAATAATGTGGTGGATGCGACGAATTACGTGATGTTGGAACTAGGGCAACCATTACACGCCTTTGACTTTGAAAAAGTTTCAGGCGAAATTTCAAATTCTAAATGTCAAATCGTTGTGCGTAGGGCGACAAAAAATGAGGAGTTGGTTTTATTGGATGATTCAAAAATTAAGCTTGATGTAAGTAATCTATTAATTACAAACGGCAAAACGCCCTTGGCTCTGGCGGGGGTTATGGGAGGAAAGAGTTCTGGCATAAACGAGAACACTAAGACAGTCGTACTTGAGGCGGCCAGCTTTGACGCGGTGAATATTCGAAGGACACGAACAGCACTGGGACTCAATACTGATTCGTCCTATCGTTTTGAAAAAGAGCTTGATCCAAATCTCACAGAAAAGGCGCTGGTGCGGGTGATTGATATTTTGGAACATATTGCAGGCGGGAAAGTTGAAGGGATTGTTGATATTTATTCTAAGAAAATAAATCCGTGGAAAATTAAATTAGATCTAAACTATGCAACAAGGCTCCTAGGTGAAAATATTCCTCCGAAAGAAATCGTAAAAATTTTAAATTTGCTCGGTATTGATACTAAATACCGAATACTAAATACTAAATACTCAACAATTGAGTGTATTATTCCGACTTATCGTTTAGATTTGCGGACGCAAGAAGACTTAATCGAAGACATCGGACGCATTTGGGGTTATGAAAAAATAGTTCCACGGCCGATGGTGGCGGAAGTTTTGCCAGCAAAACTAAATCAACAAGTTTTTTTTGAAAGAAAATTGCAAGATATCCTCACCGGTCTTGGATTTGATGAAGTGTATAATTATTCTTTTTATGGCGCGGATGATCTCAAAAAAACCGGTCTTTCCGAAAGTGAGCATCTTGAGCTGGCTAATCCGATGAATCCGGATCAGCAGTTTGTTCGCGCAGAAATGGCAATAAACGTATTGAAAAACATTCGAGAGAACTTGAAAAATTTTTCTGAATTTGGCATTTTTGAAATCGGTAAATGTTATTTGCTAAAAAATAGTGAACCGCTCGAAGAACGTAATTTGATTTTGGCGAAGATATTAGACCCCGTAAATCCCGCTAAGGCGGGACACGGAGCAAGTTCTAACTCGGAAACTTTTTATAGCTTGAAAGGCGCAGTGGAAGATGTGCTTGAAGCGCTAAGCGTAAAAGGCGCAGAGTTCTTAGAAATAAAAACTCCCGACACATTTATGCATCCAGTTAGGACCGCAAAAATTACCGTCGATGAGAAAGTCATCGGTTTTATTGGAGAAGTCAGTCAGTCAGTGCTTGCGAGCTATAAAATTAGTAAACGACTTGCAGTGGCGGAAATAAACTTAGAAACACTCAGAGATATTGCTAGGAGTATTCTTGAATATAAACCAATCAATAAGTTCCCAGTCGTTTCTCGTGATATCTCGATGATCGTGCCTAGTGAGGTGAAGTATGCCGAGATTGAGATTTTAGTCAAAAAAATCGGCGGTGAATTAGTGAATAATGTATTACTATTTGATCGTTTTGAAGCCAAGAATAGTATGGCGATTCGGATTGAAATGAGCGCCAAAGACCGAACGCTGGAAAGCGCCGAGATTGATGCAGTAATGGAAAAAATTATTTCAAGGTTAGAAAAATATTTAAATGTTGAGGTGAGGAAATAAAGTTTTTTGTAATTAATATATTAAGGCTATTAATTCTATGCTGCTAAAAGATTGGTGGAAATCAAAACGATATTGGGTAAAAGGATTAATAATCGGTTTTTTTGTTTCGATTATTATTGACGTACTTCTTGCTTGGTATACTGGTAGACATATTCTTTCTCCTGAACCTTTAAAATTCATTGAGTATCTCGAAAGTTTTATTTATGCCTTGCGGTTTTTTATCCCCGTTGGCTTATTGACTGGACTAATAATTGGAGCAATAATTGATAAAATTAAATCAAACTAATTACTCAGTCTTGCTTAGCTAACTTTTTATGCCAGAAATTCCAAAAACCTACGAACCCCAAAAATACGAAGATAAGATTTATGCGCTTTGGGAAAAATCCGGAAAGTTTAATCCGGATAATTTGAAGTTACCAAAAAATGCCAAGCCCTATACGATTATTCTTCCTCCGCCAAATATTACCGACAAACTGCATCTGGGACATGCTTCGATTATTGCGATTGAAGATCTGCTTATCCGCTTTCATCGCATGAAAGGCTATCGCGCGCTCTATCTGCCCGGAACCGATCATGCTTCGATTGCTACGCAAAACGTGGTCGAAAAAAAGTTGCTCAAAGAACGGGGATTAACGCGGCATGACTTGGGTAGGGAAGAATTTTTGAAAGAAGTTTGGAAATTTTTGCGGGTGACACAAGCGACGATTCTCACTCAAGCCCGCAAAATGGGCGGATCGTTTGATTGGTCGCGCGAAGCTTTCACGCTTGACAAGCCAAGACAAAAAGCCGTGACGCGAATGTTTTTGGATATGCACGCCGAAGGTTTGGTCTATCGGGGAAAAAGAATAGTGAACTGGTGTCCGCGTTGCAAATCGACTTTGGCGGATGACGAGGTGGAATATAAAGAAGAAATCGGCAGTCTATATTGGATAAAATATGGTCCGTTTGTTTTGGCTACCTCACGACCGGAAACGAAATTGGGCGACACGGCTGTGGCAGTCTATCCGGGTGATAAGCGTTATGCAAAAATGGTGGGAAAAAAATATATGATTCCCGGAGTTTTGGGAAACTTTGAAATTACGGTTGTGGCGGATAAAGCGGTTGATCCAAAATTTGGCAGTGGTGCGATCAAAGTTACTCCCGGACACGATTTCACGGACTACGCGATTTCCCAGAGGCATAATATCGCGATGAAGCAAATCATTGATGAAGATGGAAAGATGATGGTTAACTGTGGAAAGTATGCTGGAATGACAACAGGCGAGGCTAGAAAAGCCATTGTAGTTGATATGGAAAAAATGGGACTAATTGATCACGTTGAGGAGGGTTATGTGCATAATCTTTCAACTTGCTATCGTTGCGGAACAACCATTGAACCGATTCCTTCCGAACAATGGTTTTTGGCAGTGGACAAAAAACTCAAGCGCTTGGGCGGAAAATCATTAAAAGAAAAGGCGATAGAGGTGGCAAGGAAAGGCAAGATACAATTTCATCCGCATCGCTTTACCAAGCGCTATATAAGTTGGATGAGCAATCTCCATGACTGGTGCATCTCACGCCAGATCTGGTTCGGGCATGAGTTTCCGGTTTGGTATAAAAACACTGATCAGCAGAAAGAAATATTTGTTGGCGAGAAGGCACCGAAAGGCAAAGGCTGGGTTCGTGACCCAGATACTTTTGATACATGGTTTTCTTCGGGAATGTGGTCATTTTCAACACTTGGTTGGCCCGACAATGTTAAAAGTGGAAAGAAAGTGGGGGATTTGGCAAAGTTTCATCCGACGCAAGTTTTGGAAACGGGCTATGAAATTTTGACACTATGGGTTTCGCGAATGATTATGATGTCACTTTTTGCGATGAACGAGATTCCTTTTGAAAATGTCTATCTGCACGGGATGGTGTTGGATCAATTAGGCAAAAAGATGTCAAAATCGAAAGGCAATGGTATCGACCCGATGGATATGATTGAAAAATTTGGCACTGACGCTGTGCGGTTGTCGTTGCTTATTGGCTCGACTCCGGGAAATGATATGCGCCTGTCAGAAGAAAAAATTGCCAGTTACCGAAATTTTGTCACTAAGCTTTGGAATATCTATCGCTACTGCGATCACACAGACAGTAAATTTTCTTTGACTGAAAGCATCGGCAAAAAAGATTTGAAGTCGCTCTCCGACAGATGGATAGTTGGCGAACTGAATAATACTATCGAAGAAGTCACCAAGAATTTGAATGAGTATAAATTTTCAATGGCGGGTGAGGCACTCGAAAGATTTATTTGGAATAATTTTGCTGATTGGTATGTGGAGATAAACAAATTAGAAAAAAATACCAAAGTTTTGGGGTATGTCCTAGATAAGCTCCTAAAACTATCCCATCCTTTCGCGCCGTTCGTTACGGAAAAAATCTGGCAAGACATGCATAATAGCAAGCGTATTTTGATGGTCGAAAAATGGCCAGTAGTGGATAAAAAGTTTTTGGATAAAAAAGCTCAAACGGACTTTTCACATTTCCAACAAATAGTGACTAAAATCAGAAATATCCGCACAAACTATCACATTGATCCAGGAAAAACAATCCAAGTTTTTGCGAAAAAAGCAGACAATCGTGAAATTTTGGAAAAACTAGCGCGGATAAAAATTAATCTTGTTTCAAAAATTCTCACACAGGGGATTGTGGTTGTCGGAAAAAATATAAAATTAACTCTGGCAATCGCGGATCTCATTGATGTGGAGAAAGAAAAGGCAAGGCTGGAAAAAGAAATCGCTAATCTAGAGGGTTTGATTGTGAAGACTGGAGCGCTGCTTAAAAACAAGAATTTTATAAAAAGTGCGCCAAAAGAGATTGTTTTGGCAAATCAAACGAAGTTGAAGGAGTATGGCGAGAAGCTCAAAATTCAGCAAGAACTCCTGGAAAACTGCACCTATTGACAAAAAATAGAAAACTCGCTAATATAGTTAAAGACATTAAAAAACTGAATATAAGTTCAAATAGAGGGAAAACTCGGATTGCAAGAACTTGGATTATTTCTTTTTCTCGAAGTAACCACTAAAAACCGAAACGTTTTTGGTAGTTGTGCTTTGAGAAATTCCGTCTATTTTTTATTTTCAGAATAATGCCAATATTTTATGGTACAAGACAAAGAAGTAGTTAAATTAGAAGGAGTAGTTGTTGAGCTTTTGCCCAGCGCGACTTTTAAAGTCAAACTGCCCAATAATCATGTAATTCATGCCTATATTTCCGGTAAGATGCGCGTGAACTATATTCGTCTTATTCCAGGTGACCGCGTGCTAGTTGAAATGAGCCCATATGACCTGACTAAAGGCCGAGTGGTTCAGCGTCTTAAATAAAAATAGGATTAACGATATAAACTATGAAAGTTAAAGCATCAGTGAGAAAAATTTGTGATAAATGCAAAACCGTCAAAAGAAAAGGCGTGCTTTTTGTGATTTGCTCTAACCCAAAACACAAACAACGCCAAGGTTAAGTCGAAACTTTTTAATTAACATTCAAAAAATTATTTATATGTTGAGAATCGCCGGAGTAAATATTCCTGATAACAAAAGAATCGAAATCTCTTTGACTTATATCTATGGAGTAGGTAAAAATACTGCTTCAGATATCTTGACTGAGTTAAAAATCAGCAAAGATAAGCGCGTAAAGGATCTGACCGAAGAGGAGCAGAACAGTATCCGTAGCTATGTGGAGAAGAAAATCAAGATTGAAGGAGATTTGAAATTGGAAGTGCGAGAGAATGTCAAGCGTTTGAAAGAAGTGGGATGTTATCGAGGAGTTCGTCATCAAAGAGGTCTTCCGGTTCGCGGGCAAAGAACCAAAACCAACAATCGTACCGTGCGTGGCAATGTGCGTCGCACAATGGGATCAGGCCGAGTCAAGACCGAAAAGACGTAGTCTTTACGAATTACGAATCTTGTACGAATATACGAATAAGTATGAATACGAAACTTGGTTTTTTTATTTAAAATAAGATTATAACTAAGTGAACTTACATTATTATGACGAAAGATACAGAACAAAAAAAAGCGGAAGTTGTAACTGCTCCAAAAGCGGAGATTTCTGATGCGGCGATTCTTTCCAGTCTTTCCGGTGAGGAAGTGAAGTTGGAACAGAAAAAAATCAAAAAAGCCAAGCGTCAGATTCAAAAAGGCCGAGCAACCATCAAATGTTCCTATAATAACACGATTATAAATATTTCTGATGGTACCGGTGGTGTTTTGGGCTGGTGTTCATCCGGTCTTTTGGGATTCAAGGGTGCAAAAAAAGCGACTCCTTATGCTGCTACACAGGTTGTTGCTAATGTTAGTGAGAAAGTGCGCAAATATGGCATAAAAGAATTGGAAGTATATGTTCGAGGAGTAGGATCAGGACGAGAAGCTTCGATTCGCGCACTCGCGAACAACGGCTTTGAAATTATAATGATCAAAGACACGACCCCGATTCCACATAACGGTTGTCGCGCAAAAAAACCAAGACGAGTATAGAAAATAAATTTAAATTTTACATTATTAATCCAAGAACATTTATTGTTTTATAAATTAGCAAAAGTATTATGGCTAGAGATACAGAGGCACAATGTCGAAAATGTCGTCGAGCGATGGAAAAATTATTCCTCAAAGGTGATCGTTGCAATGGTCCAAAATGCGCGATGGTTAAACGCGCCTATATCCCGGGAGTTCACGGCAAAAAAATGTCTCGAGGTAATCGTAGTGAATATGGCATCCAGCTCGCGGCCAAGCAAAAAATCAAACGCATCTACGGTGTTTTGGAAAAACAATTTAGGAAACATTTTAGTGATGTTAAGGGTAAAAAGGGTGTAACCGGAGACTTATTGCTGATCCGCTTGGAAACGAGATTGGACAATGTGGTTTATCGAATGGGCTTTGGTGCTTCACGTGCCCAAGCGAGACAATTAGTCAATCATGGTTTGATTGCAATCAATGGGCGCAAAGTTTCCATTCCTTCCTACGCCGTAAAAGTTGGTCAAATAATCAGCATTAAAATAGGCAAGGAACAAAAAAATTATTTCAAAAATATTGATCAGGTTTTGAAGAATAAAAAAGATTTCCCAAGCTGGATTTCATTTGATTCGAGCAAAGCCGAAGGAAAAATTATCAGTTTGCCGTCTCGTGAAGAGATTGGAACCAATGTTGACGCGCAAGTCGTGGTGGAATATTACTCAAGATAATTAATCAACGGGAGAGCGTTAAGTCTAAGAAACTAACGTTAAATCTCCTCTAATTATTAAACTTATAAACAAATGCAAGCAATAACACTTCCACAAAAACCTAAATATATTCCTATCGACGAAAAGTCCGGCAGATTTGAAATTGATGGTTGCTATCCCGGTTATGGAACGACCGTTGGCAATGCTCTTCGGCGCGTATTACTTTCGTCTCTTCCCGGTTCTGCGATAACTTCCGTGAAAATCAAGGGTGTGAAACATGAATTTTCCACTATCCCCAACGTTTTGGAAGATGTCATTCAGATTGTGCTCAACTTGAAACAGGTGCGCTTGAAATCTCATAAGGATGAACCGGTAACCGTCACTTTAAATGTCAAAGGAGAAAAAGTAATTACCGCTGGAATGATTAAATGTCCAACTGATGTGGAAGTGATCACTAAAGATGCACTAATCGCCACTATCACCAATGCTCGAGGTGAATTTGAGATGGAAATGGAAGTGGAAAACGGCATTGGTTATGTGCCAGTCGATCAACAGCAAAGAGACAAAAAAGAAGTTGGCATGATTGCGCTTGACGCAATTTATACTCCGATTCGTCGCGTGAATTATACGATTGAAAATATGCGCGTGGGAAAGCGAACTGATTTTGAAAAGATCAAATTAGAAGTAACGACCGACGGCAGTATCTCACCAAAAGATGCTTTCGCGCAAGCAGTTAAGATTTTGGGCGATCAATTTTCTGTTTTGACAACGATCAAGGAGGTGGAAGATGTGGTTGAAGAAGAAGTGGCGGCCATTCCAATCGAAGCAGAAGTAGCGGAAGTGGCAATTGATGAAGATGTCACTAAGACGGAGGTTACTGCGCTCAAGAATCTCTCCACTCGCACTTTGAATGTTTTAGAGAAAGCCAATATTATTACGGTGGCAGATGTTGTGAAGCTGACTGAAACACAAGTCGGCGCATTGGAAGGTATGGGAGCGAAAGGCATCAAAGAAATTAAAAAAGCGATTGGTGATTTTGGAATTAATCTCAAAAAAGAAGACTAATATTTCGGTTAAGTAAAATTTTATGCGACATCAAAATAAAGGGAGAGAATTAGGACGAGAAATGAATCAAAGAAAAGCCTTGTTTCGCACAATGCTGGGCAGTTTGATTATGCGTGAAAAAATCGAGACGACTGAGGCGAAAGCGAAAGAGCTGAAAGGCAAGATCGATCGCCTGATCAACAAAGCCAAAAAAAGCAAGGATCCTGTTCGCAAGTTAGCCATCATTCGTGATCTCAAAAAATATATCCCAGCAATGGCGATGAAAAAACTGACCGGAGAATTTTTGGATAAATTTGAGAAAAGAAGCAGTGGTTACACTAGAATAATTAAATTAGCGCCAAGAAAAAGCGATTCAGCCAGAATTGCCATTATCGAATTTGTATAAATTTATGATTACCAGAAAATACCATCTTTTTAATGCAACAGATAAAACACCCGGCCGAATGGCAACAGAAATTGCCCGGATTCTGCGAGGGAAAAATAAGGTTGATTTTGCTCCACACGTGGACGGAGGAGACTTTGTTGTTGTGACCAACTCGGACAATGTCAAAATTGCCTATGGCAAAGGCGACAAGAAAATCTATTACCGCTTTTCTGGCTATCCTGGAGGAATCACCGCAACTAAACTAAAGGATCAAATCGAGAAAGATTCCAGAAAAGTGATCAAAGACGCAGTTTATGGCATGCTTTGCAAGAATAAGCTCCGCGATAAGATGATGAAAAGACTTTTGATTTATGTTGATGATAAGCATACGCACGCAATCAATGGAACAACTAACTAATACTACATATTATGATCGACAAGAAAAAAGATAAAATTGAAGACGGTGCGCCGGTAAATAATGCCAAATTGGACAAGTATTTCTATGCGGTAGGAAAAAGAAAGACAGCTATTGCTCAGGTGCGTATTTTTCCAACCAGCAAACCAATCGACATAGAGGTTAACAGTAAAAAGCTAGAGGAATATTTTTCCGTTGCTCGCTTTTCTGACACCGTTAAATCCGCCCTGACTGCCGTGGGACTCTCTGAAAAATTTAATGTGACCGTAAAAGTGACCGGCGGAGGAATCAACGCTCAATCCGAAGCAATCCGCCTAGGAATCTCTCGTGCGCTTCTTAAATTCGACGAGAGCCTGCGAAAAGTACTGCGCGCTGAAGGTTTTCTGACACGAGATGCCCGAGTGGTAGAAAGAAAGAAACCAGGACTAAAGAAGGCCCGCAAGAGTCCACAGTGGGCAAAACGATAGACTTTTTATTATATATTCGTATGTCCCACTTTCGTAGTGTGGGTTCGCGAAGCGAATAACGTATTTTTTGCAGAAACGGGCTATATGTCCGTTTCTTTTTATTTTGCCAAAAAATCCACCTCACCCTAACCCTCTCCTTAGTAAGGAGAGGGGACGAGATACGGAAGAAAGCCCTTCTCCTTACTAAGGAGAAGGTGGCCCCGCCGCGGCGGGGATGAGGTGAGTTTCTAGGAAAACAAAAAAAGCCCAAAACATTTCTGCTTGAGCTTTTTTAAAAGTGTATATAAAACTATTTTTTCAATTTCTTCTTCGAAACCACTTTTTTGGTTTCGGCTTTTGGTTTGCGGATGCGTTCTTTTTTTGCTTTTGGAGCAGCTTTTTTTTCGGCGATTTTTTTGAAACGATCAACGCGGCCGGCGGTGTCCATAGACTTCTTTTTGCCGGTATAGAATGGGTGGCAAGCGGAACAGATTTCCACTTTCATCTCTTCAATCGTAGAACCGGCTTCGATCACATTGCCACAAGCGCAGATTATTTTAGCGTCTGGGAAATACTTTGGATGGATGTTTTTTTTCATAGGATTGGCTTTTTTTTAGCCCCGAAGAGTTGGAAATAAGGCTTATTTATGGCCTGATTGTTTAGGACTCTAAATTTGGGCAAATTTGGGTTAAATTGAGTTATTCACTGACTTGCTAAATTTAGCACAGCTTTGGTAAATTGACAAGTGGAACGGGAGCTGATATACTATTTAAGTACAAAAACTCATATTTTCCGGGCGTTGTCCTGCTCCGACGCACTTCGTGGTCGGAGATTAAGATGCTAATTTTAGGGCTAAAAACTCTGAATAAACGGGAAATAGCGGAAACGCGACTCACTTTTTTTGAGAAGCGTATAATTATTAAGGAAATAATACTATGGAAGAAAAGAATGTTTCAGCTCAGACCGGAGCTGAAAAAGAGAAAACGGCGGATGTGTTAGCCGATTGTTTTTCTGATTTTGATTTTGAAAAATTGGAAATCAGTCTGGAGGATATGTTCAAAAATGGTGTACATTTTGGACATCATAAATCGAGAAAAAATCCCAAGATGGATGATTTCATCTTCGGAGTGAAAAATGGCATCAATATTATTGATCTACAAAAAACAGCTCAGAAACTAAAAGAAGCATTGGCGTTCATGGATCAAGTGATCACAGGAGGACAGAAAATTCTTTTTATAGGAACAAAAAAACAAGCCAAGAAAATTGTTGAAGCGGCAGCCAAAAGATGCGAGATGCCTTATGTGACTGAACGTTGGCTCGGGGGAACCTTCACCAATTATCCAGCTATTTCTGGTCGCACAAGATATCTGCGGGATGGACAAAGTAAACTGGAAAGAGGAGAGTATGGCAAATACACCAAATTTGAACAGATGAAATTCGCAGAAGAACTGGAGCGTCTGGAAGCCAAGATGGGTGGAATAAAACATATGGACAGATTGCCTGGCGCAATCTTTGTAACGGGAGTAGTGGAAGACAATCTAGCGATTAAAGAAGCGCGGATTAAAAATATCCCCGTGATTGCTTTGGCTGACACTAATATTGATCCGCGAGACGTTGATTATATCATTCCAGCCAACGAAGACGCTGTTTCATCGCTCAAGATTCTAATGGCCTATGTGATAAAATCAGTTCTTGCTACTAAGCAAAAAATAGTAACGCAAAAAGCGACTCTAGACAAGGCAACTGCGGATAAAGCAGCACTCGATAAAACTGCAGTTACTGTAGCGACTGAGGTAAAAAAATAAAAGACTTTTCCTCCTTCGTTCTAAAAATACCCAGAACTACGGCGGATAAATAAAATTTTAATTCGTATGTCCCCGCCGTGGCGGGGTTCGCGAAGCGAATAACATTATGGCAAACTTAGAACAAATAAAAAAAATTAGAGAAATGCTCGGTTCAGGAATTGTGGAAACTAAAAAAGCACTTGACGAGGCGGGCGGAGATGAGGAAAAAGCGATTGAAATTATTAGGAAACGTGGACAATTGAAAGCGGCGAAAAAATCTGATCGAGAAGCGGGTGAAGGCGTAGTTATTTCCTATATCCATCCTAATAATAAATTGGGCGCAATCGTGAAACTTTATTGCGAAAGTGATTTTGTTGCTCGAAACACAGAATTTCAAGAATTGGCTAAAGATCTTGCTATGCATATCTCAGCGATGAATCCGCAGTATCTCAGACCGGAAGATATGCCAGTTGCAATGTTGGAAAAAGAAAGGGAGATTTGGCAAGAACAATTGAAGGCGGAAAGTAAACCCGCGGAAATTATGGCAAAAATATTAGAAGGCAAAGAAAAAAAATTCAGAGAAGAATCGTCATTACTCACTCAGCCCTTTGTTAAAAATCCCGACCAAACAGTCAATGATCTCATTACGGAAAAAATCGCCAAGATTGGAGAAAATATTCGCGTAGGAGGTTTCACTCGAATGGAATTATAAGATAACGATCTGTTTCCGCCAATGAGCGGACGATGGATAAAAATACAATGAATGTTTTAGTAAAAATATATTCTTGGGAAAGTCCTCGTCTATGCGAAAGTGGGATTAAATTGAAAGCGGGGGATAGAGTTGTGGTTACGGCAGAGCATTTCAATGAACTGGGTGTGGTTGAGGCAGATGGAAATGAAAATTGTCCCAAAGAAAAAGAGCAGGTTTTGCGTCTCGCTACTACTCGAGACAAGGAAAATTTTCTCGAGAAAGAGAAGGAAAAGGAAGTGGCGCTAGATTTTTGCAAAAGTGAACTCAAAAAACTGAACTTGGCGATGAAAGCGATTGATGCAAAGATTAGTCTGGACGGAAAGCAAATTATTTTCGTTTTCACCTCTGACGGTCGGGTGGATTTTCGAGAGTTGGTGAAAAATCTTTCCCTCAAATTCAAAAAGGTGATTAGGATGCAACAGATTGGTTCGCGTGATGAGGCAAGAAAGTTGGGTGATTGCGGTGTTTGCGGAAGAGCAATGTGTTGCATCAATACTAAAAATAATCTTCCTAGTATCACGACTGATATGGCCAGGGTTCAGCAAATTGCGCACAGAGGCACAGAACGGATTTCTGGCGCTTGTGGACGATTGATGTGTTGTCTCGCCTATGAAGCCCAAAGTTACCGCGAAATGCTTGTGGGAATGCCTGAAGCGTATAGTCAGATTAGCACGGACGAAGGAGATGGAATGGTGATTGAAGTGAACGCAATTACGCAAGAGATAAAGGTCAAATTGAAGAATGGAAAATATCTGACGCTAAAAAAGGAGCAATTAAAATAAATATTATTATGTTATACCAAATTATTCCACCCATATTAATCATTCTGAGTGTTATTGGAATAATTATTTTTTTAGTCAAAAAAAACCCGGAAATTAATCGTCTGGAAAAAGCGGAACAACTGAAAGAAGCACGAGAATCGCGCATGTTGAATGATAGCGCGAATAATTTTTCTCAAAAAAAATCCGTCAAATCCGAGTTAGCCGCAAAGATCAAGCAAGGCTTATTGGTTTTTCTGGAAAAATTAGTCAAAAGATTTCGGATTATTTTTTTGAAAGTGGAAAATAGTTTGAAAAACCTGGGAGAGGGAATCAGACAAAAGAGAAGTTCCAAAATCGATGAGTCAATTGGTCATGGAGAAAATGAAAAAAATCCAAGCACGGAAGAACCTGCCACTGCGAAAGAGGCGGAAGTGCTGGATGGAATTATGCTGAAAAACAAGCAGGCCGACTCGGAAAGAAAAAATATTCGCGAACGGTTGGGCTTAAAACAAAAAGCGAAACAAGAGGAAGTTGAGGAAAAATTTTTTCGTCCATTCGTAAGCGACCACGTAGTTGTTCCCAGGCGAAGACGTGAAACAAAAAGTCGACTGGAGGAATTGCTAATTGAAAGAATCGCAGCTAATCCAAAAGACATCGAAGCTTATGAAAGATTGGGGGAATATTATTTAGAGGTAAAAAATCTTGAGCATTCCAAGGAATGCTTCAAGCAAGTACTCAGGCTAAACCCGGCAAATCATAATGCCCGGTACAAAATCAGAAAACTGGAAAAAATTCTAGGAAGCTGATAGAATAAAAAAGCGTGAAAATGGCTTACGCTTAATACGCCGAAGTAGCGGAGTGGCAGGGCAACAGTTTGGTAAATAGTTACGCTATCAAGGTTTGAGAATAAAAATGTATTGCCGAAGTAGCTCAATGGCAGAGCAACTGTTTTGTAAACAGTAGGTTATCGGTTCAACTCCGATCTTCGGCTCAAAAATGTCCTTTGAAAAACGGAACAGGTACTAGAGCACTTGCCTTTGGTGTAACATCTTGCTATGATATACCCATGGCAACAATTGATGAAAAAACACTAAAGCAAGTAAAAAAGCTTTACTATCTGGAAAAATTAAGCGTTCAGGATGTGGCAAACCAACTTGGCGTTTCAATTGATGCGGTGTTTTATTGTATGCGTAAAAATAAATTGCCTCGAAGAAAGTCAAATGAAAGCAATTCGATTAACTTTGAAAGATGCAATCCGTCGTTTGAATTAAAAAAAATAAACAGTGAAAAACTGAGAATATTGAAAGTTATCGGAACTATGCTGTATTGGGGAGAGGGCTACAGGGCAGGCACGACAATGGTTGATTTTGCCAATAGCGATAGAGATATGATAATATTGTTTCTGCGATTTTTGCGGGCGATCTGCGGAGTAGATGAGAAAAGATTGAGGGTGTATTCCTATTTTTATTCCAACCAAGATACCGATAAAAATATAAATTATTGGAGCAAATTGACTAAGATTCCCAAAAACCAATTTACGAAACCCTATATCCGTAAAGATTTCCGAAAAGATAAAATAGATAAAATGCCTTACGGTTTGATTCATATAAGATATTCGGATAAGAAATTATTAAATTTGATAAAAAGCTGGATAGAGGAATATAAAAATGTTTAAATTACGGGTCGGTACTCAAGTGGTCAACGAGGGCAGTCTGTAAAACTGCTGATTTCGGTCTTCGCAGGTTCGAATCCTGCCCGGCCCACGTTATTTATGCCGTTGTAGCTCAGTCGGTAGAGCATTTCCCCGCCTGCTTTCGCTAATGCCTGGGTAGCTCAGTTGGTAGAGCACATCCATGGTAAGGATGAGGTCACCGGTTCAATCCCGGTCTCAGGCTCAAGCATTGCGGGCAGGCATGGTAAGGAAAAGGCCTCCGGTCCGATTCCGGACAACGGCTCACAGAATAATTAGTTAATTATCAAAAATATATGTCGCGAGAAAACTTGGCAAAGATGAAATGCTTGGAATGTGCCAACATCAATTATTTCACCACCAGAAACAAGAAAAAACTAAAGGAAAAGCTGGAAATGAAAAAACATTGCCCAAAATGCAAAAAACATACAATACATAAGGAGATGAAATAATTTGACAATGTGGTCGAATTATTGTTAAACTAAGATTGGTGGTTAAGTAACTATTTAGCTTAGTTTGATTTTATGAAAGTAAGCGTCTTGAAAAATAAAGCTGTAGTCTTGAGAAAGAAAGGATTTTCTTTTAGGGAAATCAGCGAGGGAGTCGGAATAGCAAAAAGCACAGCAAGTCTGTGGACAAGAAGTATTAAATTGTCTGATAAAGCTAAGAGGAGGATAGAAAAATTAAGTATCGAGGGAAGGAAAAAGAGTATTGCAGTAAATCAAAGAAAGAGAAGGGTAGAAAGTGAAGAAATAAGAAAAAAAGTTGAAAAATATTTTTCCGACATCGAGCAATCGAAAATAAATCCTAAAATAGCGTGCGCGCTTTTATATTGGGGTGAGGGGACGAAATATATTGGAAATAAATCCGTTTCTTTTATGAATGCGGATCCAGAAATGATAAAATATTTTCTCTGTGTGTTTAGAAAATCTTTTGATTTGGAAGAAAAGAAACTCAGAGCGCTTGTTCATCTTCACGAGTATCATGATATCCAAAAGCAACTTAAATTTTGGTCAAATATCACTAAAATTCCTCTTGGTCAATTTAATAGATCATATCTAAAAAAGAATACTGGCAAGAATAAAAAAGAAAATTATCCTGGCTGCATAAGCATTAGATATTCTGATATCAAAATCTATAAAGAATTGATGTTTACCATAGAAAAATTAGTGAAAGCATAAACTTAATGCGGGTGTAGTTTAACGGTAGAACAGCGGCCTCCAAATCCGCTGGCGAGGGTTCAACTCCTTCCACCCGTGCCAATTTCAAAAAACGCCGACATAAGGCGTTTTTTGTGTTTATGCTATAATGAGTTTGAGAAGTGTTAAATTATAAATAATGATAAAAAGGTGGAATTAGTAAGAGCAACAATTGAAGATATTCAGACACTCCTGGAAATTGAAAAGGCCACAATAGGATTGAAAATATATTCTGGGTATTTCAATGAAAAAGAAATCAAAGAATGGATTAATAACGATATCGTCTATCTCATAAAAAACGAGAGCACGATTGTTGGGAGTATTTCCTATGAGATAAACAATGAAAATCATGCCTACATAAGCGGGTTGGTTATACGGTCGGAATTTAAAAAACAAGGATTGGCCAAGCAGGCGATGGCCCTACTGCTTGATGAATTGAAAATTTTCAAGCACTTAAGCCTTGCTGTGCACCCTGATAATCACGCAGTTAAACTCTATGAATCTTTTGGATTTGTTATTGAGTCGCGCAAGGAGAATTACTTTGGAGATGGCGAGCCGAGGTTGATTATGATAAAAAAT
>Ga0172379_10005794_pt1 | contig 17037 bp, 10 predicted proteins | sample GrowelOW334metaG_FD_119756 | JGI IMG/M metagenome (GOLD analysis project Ga0172379, IMG submission 119756) | Groundwater microbial communities from an aquifer near a municipal landfill in Southern Ontario, Canada - Groundwater well OW334 metaG | ecosystem: Environmental > Aquatic > Deep... | reverse complement strand
CAAAAAAGCAATTATCAATGATCATTCTGGTTACCGGTCTTATGGTATCCGGGATTGTTTATGGGGATGACCCGGTTAATGGATCAGGAACAGATTCCGGCGGTAGCGATTCCGGAATGGGATGGCAGGAACAAACCAGGCGCACCTCGATGCTTTGGACCGATGGAATGCGAATCAGCACCGGTCCCAGTGTTGGCACATCCGGTCTTGGCTGGTCACTCAATATCAGTGCAAATTATTGCTTCATTGACTGCTGCCAGCCAACCACGTCGAAGCAGTCTTGGTGCAATTACAGTGCGGATGATGCGCGGTGCGACGATTAGACAACAGAACGTTAAGAGTGTTAAGAACGTTAAGAAGGTTAAGAGGGAGCTGTTGCGGAAATCCTGCTGGCGTGACGGGGTCCCCGCCTTCGCGGGGATGACACTTCTATCGATGTTATCTTCTGAAAACGGGAGGAGCTCTTGCTCCTCCCTTAACGCCTACTGCCTATTGCCAACCGTCTTCCGCTTCACGCTTCACGATCTTTTCTTCCGCATCACGCTTCACGATCTTATCCTCCTTCCGGTATGCGTACCAATAAATAATCGGAACAATGTAAATACTGACCATTGTACCGATAGTCATTCCTCCCATGATAGTCAGTGCCAGAGGCTTTTGCAGGTCGGTTCCCAATCCTTTAAAGAAAAGGAATGGGAGGAAACCCAGGATCGTGGTCAAACTGGTCATGATAATCGGTTTCAAACGACGCATCCCGGCTATGTGTATGGCTTCTAAAACAGTATATCCTTCGGCCCGGGTGCGGTTGATCGTATCTATTTTAAGTATTGAGTCGTTAATGATGATCCCGCTCATCACAATGATCCCAATGGCCGACATCAGGTTAAGGGTTCCGCCGAATATCCAGAGCATGAATAAGGCTGCGGCAATATCGACGGGCAATTCCGACAACACAATCAGGGGTTGCAGAAACGATTCAAATTGGGCAGCCAAAATGAAGAATAATAACAGGACCGAAATCAGCAGAACAACCATCAATTCTTTCATCAACACCTTCTGCCTGAACCAGGTACCATCAAATTCAGCCTGCAAAACGGTGGAATTCCTGACACCGTTCTTAATTTTTTCGATAATCATGGGAACCGAAAAAACAGAAGCCTTAGCCACCAGCGGAACATATTCCCCGTTGCGTGAGGCCCTGATTGTTTTGTACTGCTGCTCCCTGCCGATATTTACCAAACTCGACAAGGGGTATTCGACACCTTCGCTGTTCCGTACAAAGGTGTTCTGAATGATAGCCGCTACTGGCCGACGCTCATCAGCCAGTACGATCGGGATAAACCGCTGGTAGGTTTTCAATACCCCTATCCGTTTCTGGTTGAATGCTTTTTCCAGCTGGTCCGTCACACTGGTAAAACTTACCTTGTATAACAACAGAAGTTCGGGATCCACTTCGATAACGATCTGGTCATGCACCGGCACCTGCTCAAAAGTAAGATTATCATTGCGTGCCAGGGAATCCGTGAGAGACCATACTTCCTGAAGCATAGGTTGTTCCTGGCCTTTCATGCTGGATAAACGGGTAAGTAATTCAGGGATATCTTCCGAAAAGATAGCCTCAAAAATGTTTTGCGGGGGATGAAAACTTACTGTTGCAATAGGATATCTGGCTGCCAGGAATTCCCTGATATGCCCGGCCACCTGTTCCAGGGAATCCCTGCTGTTCATCTTAATATAAATCTCCGATTCAGATGCGGTCCGTTCAGCCTCCCGGTTCAGGATGAATTGCTGCTCACCCACCAGTGATGAATATTGAGTAAGACTATCCGGTATCGATGCCACCAGTTGCTCCACCCTCCGAGCATTTTCCTCCACATGAATGGGTTCGTTCCAGTCGAGAACAGCGATAAGTTCCGTTTGCTCGATTTCAGGCAGTTGAGTCACTCCTGCTAATTTATACAAAGGGTACGCGGAAGCAATCATCAGTAGAAAAACAACAATATAAATGGCGCGGTATTTAAAAACATGGCTGAATGATTTCTCATAGGCCTGCTCATAATTTATTTTATTGATCTTACCCAGAAAGTTATTTTCTGATGCTTTTGGCTTACGGGTAAAGAATAATCTGAATAAAGTGGGAATGAGGGTTATGGACACCAGAAAAGAAGCTGTTAATCCGATGGTTACTGATACTGCCTGATCAAAAAACAGTGCCCCCGATATTCCGCTCAGAAATATCAGCGGAATAAAAACCGCACAGGTAGTCAATCCCGACGAAATCAAAGGGCGGATCACCTCGTTGGTCCCATGAATGCACGCTTTATGGACAGTCTCCCCGCGGTCGATATATTGATTGATGTTGTCGATAACGATGATGGAGTTGTCGATCATCATCCCGACAGCCAGCACAAGCCCCGATAAGGAGATAATATTCATCGACAGGCCGAACAGGTAGAACATCAGCAGACAAATCACGAGCGATACCGGGACTGAGAATGCAATCAGCAAGGGTGACCTGAAATCCTTCAGAAACAGGAACATGACGAGCATGGCCAGCAATCCTCCGAACCACAGACTCTGCTTCAGGTTTCCCAAGGAATAGGTTAGAATTGTGGTCTGGTCCTTCTCGATTTCAAAATCAAGATGCGGATAGGCCGACCGGTAAGTGATGAGCATCTTTTCAATTTCGCTTTTCAGATCCTCCATCCGGGCATCAGATTGCTTGATGATAGCCAGACAAAGGCCCGTTTTTTCGCGATTCATGAAGATCCCCCGGCGCTCCTGTGGCCGCACCTCCACGGTGGCCAGATCCTGCAGCTGCATTAACCGGTCGTTCTTTCCAATGTACAGATTTCCAATGTCTTTCGAATCTTTCAGATAATTGGCAAATTTTATCTGGTATTGATAATAACCGTCACGCACCATCAGGTTCCCGATATTCGCATTGTTTGATTCAAGAGCATTAAGAATATCCTGATCCGTGATACCAATGCTTTTTAATTTCTCAGGATCCGGGGTAATGACGAGTTCAGGTTCCATGCTTCCGGTCATATCCACCATGGCAACTTGGGGCAATTGTTCGATCCGCTTCATGATCACTGACTGGACGAATTCACTCAACTCTACCAGTTTTTCCTGGTCAGCCCATTCTGCTTTTTGCGTGATCATCAGGTTGAAAACCGGAATATCAGTCGCGGATGCTTTAACCACCCTTGGCCGGTCAAGTCCCCTGGGCAAATCATTCATCGCATCGTCGATCTTTTCATTGCACTCGATATAGGCATAATTGATATCGGTGCCATGGGTGAATTTCAACCGGATGATTCCGTAACCATCCCGGGTTTCACTTTCAATTCCTTCCAGATGAGCCACCTGCATCAACTGCATTCTTATCTTGGTAATAACGGTGTTTTCCATTTCCCTGGCCGGGATACCCTGGTAGGTGGCCTGTACTGTGATCTCTGGTATGTCGATATCCGGCATCAGCGAAACTGGCAGTTTGAAAACCGTCACGACACCAAGGAAAAGGATAGCGAGGAAGGCCATGATTACGGCAATCGGGCGGTGTATCAGGAAGTTTACCATATTACACCCTTATTTTGCGTGAAACTTGAATTCCAGTTCGGCATCATTGGCCAGATTCAGGTTGCCTTTGGTTATGATGGTATCGCCCGCTTTTAAAATACCGGCTTTAACTACCCGAATCGTATAACTGGTTGAATTTTCGAGGTCGGATTCCACATAATTCCAGTAAGAACGTCCGTTAAGCAGGGAGAATACAACCTGCTGATTATTTCTCAGAACGACAGCTTCTTTGGGAACAATCAGGCCTCCCTGAACCTTATCACTGATAAGAGCCTTAACGTTCATCCCTTCAACGAGGTGACCATCCTTATTCGATACCTGGGCCTTGATGGTCACATTTCCATGCTCATCAACCAAGGGGTTGATCTGGGTAATGCGGCCTATATAGGTAACTGAATCCATGGCAAACGGCTTAACTGTCACTTCCTGGCCAATATGTAATCTGGCCATCTCGTTTTCCATTACCGGAAATACCACCTCAAATTCCTTATCATTGACTATCAGGCAAAAAGGCTTATCTCCGGCCGGGGAGTTCTGTTCCTTACAATCCAAACTGGCGATGCGACCTGAAAAGGGTGCAGTAAGCCTGGTATACTCATACCGGATAAGTGCCTGCTGGTAAGCCAATTCTGCCTCATCATAACCAGATTGCATATTAAAACGTCGAAGGGCCTCAACCGGAATATCTTCAGGACTCCGGGCGCCGATCTTATGGCCGACAATGAGCGCCAAACGATCGATCCGTACTCGTTCCATTCGAAGTTTGGCCTGTTCCAGGTCGAGTTTTTCCAATTGATTATCCTGCTCAGCGATCAATTGACCAGCTTCTACCCAGGCCCCGTTCTGATAATTGATCCTTAGAACTTTCTCATTCCCACGAAACTTCAGGGAGGCCTTCTGGTAAGCTTCAAGTTTGCCGTTGCTCACCAGCTCGATCGGAAAATCGCCGAATTCAATCAACTGGCCTTCCACTTTTATGGGATCTGCCTTGGCCCCGATATCTCCCAGCTTATTTCCGAATTTATTTTCCGTCTTCTTTTTACAGGCCGGCAGACTGCAGAACAGACAGAACACCAGGAGGAAATAGATCAGATTTTTCATGGCAGGTATAGTTTATCTTTTTAATCATTGGAAATGTTTTCGGTGCTTGGGTTTTAAGGGCAGGAAAGCAGGCATGAATAACATGATTGCCAGAACGGAAAATATAAGCCCCCCCATGGTTCCTGCAGCAAGGGAAAACCAGAATACCTCATCATCGCCTTCTGTTATAAATGGTACCAGTCCCAATACTGTGGCAAGAACGGTCAAAGCAATGGGGATAATTTTCCCCTGGTATGATTTGATATAGAGTCTTGAGGGGGTCAGTTTTCTGGGTGCATCTTTCAGGTAGTGATTGTAATCACTTAATATATAGAGCGCTGCATTAACAACAATTCCACTCAGTAGAATGAATGCTGCAAAACCGCCCTGGTCGAAGCTCAGGTTAAAAACAAAAAAAGTCAGGAATAAGCCGACAAAAGAAATCGGGATCATGGCCACCACTGCGAGCGGTTGTACCAGGGATTCGAGCAAAATGGCACAAATCAGATAAATGATAACGATCACCAGAAGAATAAGCAGAAATTGCCTGTTTGCTTCACGTTCCCAATACCGGTAACCGGACTCCTTGATCGAATATCCTATGGGCAGTGAAGCGGACACTTCCCCGATAACTTTATCCCGGTGCAGTTCGGCAAGTTTTGAAGCCCCTATGAAATCATAGGCTACCGTTAATCGGTATTGCTGATCTTCCTTGCAGATGGCTTTATTGATACCCTCCTTCCGGCGATATCCCAGATTATCAAGCCGGATCATAGATTCACCGGCAGCTATTGGGGTGTGTCCCATCATCCATACATCAAATTGATCGGATTGCAAAGATTTCATGCGCACGGGCTCATATTCCCCATTCACAAATAAACGGGCATCAGTCGACTGATTTATTCCAAAACCCTGAAGATAAGAGTATACCTTGACCGGTGAAATGCTTTTCAGTTTCAGTTTTTGGGGATCCATGGAGATCACATACTCATAAAGAGGATCCCGCTGACCCCAATAGTAAGAATCACTAAGGGTACTGACGATATCAAACTTGGAAGCCCTAGGGTGTTCAGCAGCCTTACTCTTAACCTTTTCGGCAAATTTCATCAGTTCCTCATAATTGTACCCAAGAAGATCGATTTGCTGAGAACCCACTTGTTCAGAAAGGGAATTATTAAAATACTGCCCAACCCCAACCACACTCCAGTCGGGTGCCGTAAGTTTATTTGCCAGGTCATTCAGCTGAGAATAAAGGATATATGGAAAAGCTCCCATCTCATATTCCGGTTTGAAATTAATACTCATGCTGGCCGACCGGGGTCCGTTTATGCTTGTGACAAATTGGTCAATCTGGTCGTAACCCTTCAAATAGCCTTCCACTTCCACCATCAGATCGTTCATCTGGCTTAGAGTGGCACCCTGGGGCAGAGCCGCACTGAGGCGGATTGAGGTCCGCTCAGGTTCGCGGTACTTGTATCTGGAAAATACCTTGGTACTGAATAAGCGCAAAGTTCCGCCGAGTATTTTATCGGACACGGGTTTTATTTTCTGGATATAAGTTTCGCTTGCCAGGGTGCTCCGGTACAATTTCTCATACCACTTATCACCTTCCATTTTGGTGGGCAACTTGCCAACGGGAAGACCAAACAACAGGATAGCCAAAACAATAAAAATCCACCTGTAATGCTGGGAAAACTCAATAACCGGCTGATAGATCCGGCCGAATTTTGCCGCAAACCTTAGGCTCTTTTGCCGGCCACCTTTCTCACCCGGTTTAAGCCCTATAAGATCCATCAGCGCCGGAACCAAAAATAGCGCCACTGCCATCGAAACGGTCAGACTTAGGATCATGACTGCTGAGAAATCCATCAATTGAAGACGGAGCTTTTCGCCCATGAACCGGATCACTGAAAGTGCACCAATCGTAGTGGCAGTTGCAGCCAGGATAGCTAAAAATACTTTCCGGTTGCCTTTAGTCCGGAGATGGTCCACCATGATGATGGTGTTATCGATGATGATCCCCAGCGAGACCGTTATCCCGGCCAGGGAATAAAGGTTGATCTCGACTTTAAAAAGATAAAATAGAATAGCTGCAATTAGCAGATTGGAAATCAAGCTGATAAAAATGATCAGCAGGTAACGAAATTTTCGGCTTGTAATCAGCACAAACAGCATGAGAATCCCGAAAGAAAAAAGGGTCCGGCGGACGACCTTGTTTATCTCATCTCTGATATACTCGGTGGTATCATCGCTCAGGAGCATGAAATACCCATGCGGAAATGAAGATGAAAGGGCAACAAGTTCCTTTTTTATATCTGCTGCAACCTTGAGGCTGTTCGCATCTTTTTCTGCGGTAAATACGAGATTTATTGTGTTGTTACCGTTAATCCTGTAATATCCGGTGGGTTCCTGTTCAATATAACGGATTTTGCACAGATCGCTGATCCTAAGCAGCCTGCCCTCGACTGATGCCACGGGAATGTTTTGCCATGAACCATCTTTGGAAGTAATGGTCTGTAAGGATACTGTTTTCGGTGATTCCAGACCCAGCGCATCTTCGCGGTCGAATCCCATCCCAATCACCTGTTTGTTGAAATAACTTCGTAGTGCCTTGGTGATATCAAACCGAGAAAGGCCAACCTGCTGAAGTTTTTCTTCATCATACTCGAGTTCCCATTCCATCGGCATGGCTCCGTAAGTCCGGATGGCTGACAATCCCTCGATATTCGAAAGTTTGGGCTTGATGATTTCCTCGGCGTATTTCTGAATCAGCCTCGGAGTTGCGGGTGCATTGAGGGTATAGGTAAGCAGCGGCTTTTCCTCAGACGTGTTACTATAGGAAGAAATGACCGGGTAACTGACCCTGTCGGGCAAACGCGGGAATATCTCCCTGACCTTGGAAGCTACTTCAAACCGCATGGCGTCCATGTCGGCATTCTTATCAAATAAAAGGCTGATATAACCGCTGCCGTTGCCGGATGAAGACGAAATTTTAGTTACCCCGCGTATCGTATTCAACAGACCTTCAAGCGGTGCTGTCACTTCCTGTTCGATCAACCGGGGAGAGGCACCCATCCAACTGTAACGTACCGATAAGGACTTTGAAGTGCGGGTTGGCTGCAAATGAACCGGTAATCTGGGTATTAGTGCCGCACCGACAATCATCAGAATCATCGAAATGATCAGGATCGAAAAAGAAGAAGTCGGTTTCTTGGTCGACATGCGTTATTGTTGTACCTTGATCCCGAACTCAATTTCTCCGGCATCTCCGGCAGTTATTCTTTTAACCAGGATGGCCCCCAGTTTCCCATTCTGCATTTTCATGAGCCAAACGTCATCCACTTTCAGATTTCCGGCAATGGTAAGGGAGCCGGCATCTTTCCAGCCATCCACCATTCCGGCATCGGTTGAAAGGGAAACAAAATCACCGGAAGTCATGGTCGATTTCATAAAGCGCGTCAACGGGCGCAACGTCCATAAGTTTATACTTCTCGATCCGGGATAAAGATCCTCCGGAATATCTGAGCCAGGCGATGCAAGGGTAGCTAGTGTCAGCTGATCCGAATAAAACAGCATATCAATTTTGGACTGGTTGGTAAACGCACCTTCCAGGGTGTAGGTAGTTGCCGGTACCGTTTGAAAACTGATAAAATTTGCCTTGGCTGTATTATTCTGAGCCCCCAGTATGACAGGTGAATAGTACACAATTGCTCCATATTCCGAGTTTGGATCTTTTGTGAGAGTCAGGGAAACGGACGATTGATTTCCTTTAACATCCTTGACGACAAAGGACCACTTCTCGGTTTCGACCGGACCTTTTGTCAGGGTTAGATTAAAATTGGTCGTGTCCCCTTCCACTGCAAAAGTCTGGACCGACATATCATTTTGTAATACCTCCAACTGTTCCAATAAGTCAGCACCATTCCAGGTCAGCTTAAGAGCGACTATCAGATTGTGGTTAACTTTTATAAGGGTATCCTTGCCCGTAAAACCCGGACCGGGAACAAATTTTATTGTTGGATCGCCATTATCCTTTTTACAACTAATTATTAATAAGGATGTTAACAAAATGGCTAATACTGCCACTAATCTTCTTTTTGTCATGGTAACTTATTTAATTCATGGAAAAATTTCTTCGTAGTCCGGTAAATAGCTTTGTCGAATTCTTTATGGAGATGGCTGAAAGCTTCAACAAGTTCGCTGCCATCCCCCGTCAGGCGCGAAAGTCCGCCGTCTTTGCCTCCCCTGACTTTTTCCACCAGGGGAAAGCCTATAAATTGCTCTGCTTTCCGGATATCACCCCAGGCTTTGCGGTAGCTCAGTCCCAGTGAATCTGCAGCTGATCTCAGGGAACCTTTGTCCCTTATACCAACAAGCAACCTGACAAGCTTATCATCGAGCCTGCCACCGGTTTCCTGGTTGGTTAACCAGACTTCATAACCAAGAAAGATGTTGTAATATTTTGAACCTTCGGGACCAGCCATTGGAGGTGAGCTTTGTATTTAAGACAAAGATAATAGAAGATGGGTATCGGGTATCAGTGTTCAGCTCCATCACAAATTTCATGGTGATTTTTTTTGTGATTCGAACTTAATGATCCCCTCGATTTGCTCCACGCCAATCCGTTTTGAAATGATCCGTTTGGATCTATCAAGTATATAGATGGTTGGCGTTGAGTAAACTCCGTATAAATCTTTATAATCGATACTCGCAGGAACCGCATTTATCCAGTCATACATTTTGTATTTATTGATAAAATCGACCCATTTCCGTTTTCCATCAATGCCTGATATTAGTTGAATAGCCAGAATCTTTGCCCCTTTGTCCTTTATCAGAGGATAAACCGAATCATGCAGGACCGGCATTTCCTTCATACAATGTCCGCAATCTACCTCCCAAAAAACCAAAACCAGGAATTTCGCCTCAATATCCTTGAGTGAAATCAATTTTCCGATCTGAGTCTGGCTCCTTAAGGCACTATCAATTTGGGCCAGTAAAAAATGATCGGCCGGAACCTCAATCAACGGAATCTCGGGTGCCGGCTGGCCAATCAGGTTTGGTTTGATCCGGGCAATTTCCAACTTTATATTATCACTGGTTTTCTTATCAACCCATGTGGCATTGGGTAAGAAATATTTCTCGGTATAGTAAACAAACACCGCATCCATTCCGACAATTTTATTTGCTAGATCGGCCACATGTCCATAGTAGAAGCCCAGCACATAATTAAAGATTTCTTTGTTGCCTTTGACCCTTGCAATTAACCGGTCAAGCTCAACCATAATGGAATCGGGATGCTGCGGAATAACCTTTTCCAGATAAAACTTAAGCTTTCCTTCATAAAAAGGAGTACTGAGGAGCCTCGGATCAGCCAGATTAAAATTATCAAGGAAATGGGCATGCCAGTAATTATACTTGAATGCCGAATCCATAACATTTCCTGAAGCATCTCTGGGGAAATCGGGGACAACAATATCCTGGAGGGATTTTAACCAGACAGAAATAAACAATTGCGGATTTTCACTGATTATTCTTTTACTATAATCACCGACCTCATTTCCAATATGTTCAATGGCTGTTGCGATCGAATCTTTTTGCTGATCAGATGTCGACTGTTTCTTAATTTCATTCAGTCTGGCTACATCAGCACTCCTGGAACCGATCAGGTTCCGGTAGCCATAAAACAGGTCGTTTTCAACGGATCCCTGAAATTTTATTCCCTTAAGCAAATCACCTGTATCGGCAACAACTGAGAAATACTGGTTCTCTCCAAGCAAAAGATCAAAGTACTTCCTCGTTGGGAAAAGGATAATATACATGCCTCCCGTCAAGGGTTTTGAACCCTTAAAAATTCCGGAGCCTTTATTGTCGAGTTTAATCGTATCATCCGGATTAAAGGTGTTTTCCTTAGCAAAATGATGCGCCAGAATGATGTTGGAATCCTTTAACGCCGGAATCCGCACCTTGATTTCATAACCGGTTTGCGAAAAAACAGGCAGTGTTAGTAAGCTTAGTGTGAAAATTACGATAAGTTGTGTTCTGCAACGTGTCATATTTCAATCAATTAGTACCCTGCCATTTCAAAAATATACTTTCCCGGCTTTTTGAGCTCGATGAAGTTAGCGCTTCGGCTGCCTGCGAAATCATAGCCTCCGGGTGATTCCCTCACCACAATTTCCCGGGTTCCTGCCGACGGTTCCCAGACTACCTGCAGCCCTTCGGGAATTTCAAATTCAAATCTAACTGTCAGGCCGATCCATTTCCAGCGGCAACCCAGTGGGCCTGATGAAAAGTACTTTTCAACCGATAATGAATCAAGACCTTTAACTGGCTGCGGTTTAAGTATAACAGACTTCATGCCGGGATTTGCCGGATCAGGTTGTATGCCCCCAAGCCACTTCAGGTACCATTCTGACACCGACCCAAACATCGGATGGTTTTGCGAAAAAGTGTTATCGCTCTTTTTCCATGTTTCCCAGACAGTGGTCGCTCCATTATCAATCATATATCTCCACCCGGGAAAACCCGGTTGATTAACCACCCGGAAAGCAATATCAGTGCGGCCATGTGAGGATAGCGCTTCCAATAAATATTTGGTCCCGAATATCCCCGTTGTCACATGATAATCTGATCCTGCCAGGACTTTAAGCAGCCGATCCATTGCAACAGCTTGATCTGAAACATTCAAGACTCCCGAATAAATCAGGGTCGCAAGAAGTGTTTGCTGATTGGGAACTTCAACCTGAGGCTCATCCCAGAAAAGATCAATAATCAGTCGGCGGATATCCTCAGCCAGCCTGTTATAAAATTGGATGCCTGGCTGATCGCCCGCCACCTCTGCAAATTGAGCCATGATCCGGGCAACCTGATAATAATGACAGGTTCCGGTGAGTTCAACCGGCACCTTGGCCAGGCTTTCATGATCACTTAACCCATTATCGACCACCAGGTTTGGATGAATCCGTCCGACTTTTTCCATCCAGGCCTGATTGGTTTTGTAAAGTTTTTTCACCAGTTCACTGTCTCCATAGTGGATCCAGAGTGCATACTGCAGAAATAAAAAGGCCGATTCCCAACTCAGCCCGCAATATTCAATTCCAACAAATGGCGCGGTATCCACAAAACCACCCGGCTTCAGGGCATCGATCCAATCGTAAACGATTTTGCGATAGATGCCTGACATATCAAAATTAAAGATATAGGCGTCAGCGGTGGCATTGATATCACCTCCATAACCGAACTTTTCCCTTGCCGGGCAATCCGACTGGACACTCTGAAGATTGCTCAGAAAGGTCCATTGGCAATTCCGGTTCAGGGTGTTAAGATATTCCGATGAGCTGTTTATCCTGGCCGCCTCCCGCACTGCGGTATTCATCCTGCCACCCTGTATATCTGTTTTGGAAAGCTCCTTTTTGAGTCCGGATATCTCAGCATACCTGAAACCATGAAAAGTAAAACGGGGCTGAAAATATTCCGGATTCTTTCCTTTTGCGATATAGATATCCATTTGTTCGGCGACCGGCGGTGCTCCCGGGCCTCCAACGCCAGCCCGCTTGATCTGGCCGCAAACAGCCGTCATCGGGTTGAGCGATCCGTCTATATTAAGAAGTTCTCCATACCGGATGCGAATCGTATCACCGATACCTGCATTTATTTTTATCCGGATCAGACCGGCAAAATTCTGTCCGAAATCAACAACTTGTCGCGAGTGCTTATCGCGGGTAATGGTTAATGGCTCAAGCCATTTGGTAACGCTTATAGGCGGAAAACCAGACAATTCAGGCTGCCCTCCCGGACCATCAACCACTTTGACCGGTTCCCAGCTGTTGGTTTTTGCTCCGGGCAAATTCCAGTTCCTGATTTCCTTCCTTGCATCGTACCATTCACCCAGATAAACGCTGTTACGAATCACCGGTCCGGGCTGCGTAACCCAATGATCAGAAGTGCAGAAAACTTCCTGCTTACCACTCTTCAGGGTAACAACCAATCGCGCGATAACGCATGGTTTACCGACAGGCAGGTCATTTCTGATGTTTCGACCTCCCCACATGCGTAGCGGCAGAGGATTATAAAACCCGTTACCCAGCATGATGCCCCAGGCATTCCTGCCCTTATGAACGGATTCAGTCACATCAAGGGAAGTCACATAAATCCGTTTGCAGAAATCCGACCACGCCGGATCAATCTGCTGATCTCCAATCCTTTCACCATTGATCCAGGTTTCATAGTAACCGGCAGCCGTGATCCGCATTTCTGCCCTTTCAATATCTCCATGGATAACAAAACCAGTCCTCAGTAAAGGTGCGGGATGATCAAGGTAAAAAAGGCTGTCGGTTGAGGGAACCTCGGAGTGGTCGGTAATCCAGACTGCACCTTTAAGCAGGGTATCCTGATCAGGAAAGGATTCTTGATGGTCAGAAGCAAACAAAGGAGGCTGACTTTTCAGGAAAACAATACAAATAAAAACCAGGAAACGAAAAAAAAAGCTGTTCATAAAAAGACTTATTCAGGGGTTACAATCTGGAAGTTTTCAACTGCTGCGGTCAACGCATCATTATCGGGACCTGCATGGGGTTTACCCCCGGCAATTTTATCCGGATCTTCCCTCCCGAGCTTGCCGATCTGCCACCAGAGAAAAGAACCGGTAATGATGGCTGAGGTAATGTCGGCGAACGGACTGCATAGCCAGACCCCCTTCAGACCATAAATTTCAGGCAAAATTAAAAGAGCGGGAACGAGTATGATCAGCGATCTTAGCAAGGATAAAAATGTGGCCATCTTAGCCTTGCCGATATTTTGAAAGAAATTCGCAGCAATAACCTGAAATCCAACCAATGGAAGGGCTGCCAGAAAAATCCGCAGTCCCTGGTCGGCGATCCCGAACAGAACCGGATCACTGGAATTGAAAAGCTTCACTATGAAATGAGGAAAAAGCTGAACGATGATCCATCCTAACAGCCCAATGGAAGTGGCTGCAATAATTCCCTGTTTGACTGTTTGTTTCACCCGGTCAAAGTTGCGGGCCCCAAAATTGAACCCTACGATTGGCTGACTGGCCATATTGATGGCAACCATCGACATGATCAGCAATTGTGCTACCGAAGCGATAATTCCCAGTGCACCCACCGCAAGATCGCCACCGTGCCTGATCAGCTGATTCATAAATAGAGCGTTAACGGCACTCGAACCTAACTGCATGAAAAAAGGCGCCATGCCGATAGAAAGAATAAGGCTGATGATTCTCCAGTCGGGTTTGATGTTTGGCCACCGCAACCGGATAATAGCCCGTTTACTCATGAAATGAAGTAAAACCCAAACATCCAGAGCTATCATGGCAATCACGGTAGCCAAGGCGGCACCTTTAACACCCATATGGAAAACAAAAATGAAAACAGGGTCCAAAACCAGGTTTATGCCTCCGCTGAGCAGCATGGAGAGCATGGCAATCCGGGCATTACCCTCTGCACGGATAACATTGTTGAGGCCAAACCCAACCAGCTGAAAAACACTGCCCAGCAATATGATATTCAGATAATCCTGGGCATAGTGAATGGTTTCCTGCGTGGCTCCAAACAATTTCAGCATCGGTGTTTTTATGGCAAATCCGATACCGCTCACCAGGATTCCGACCAACACCATCATGAACAGGCCGTTACCGAGCACCTTCTCAGCCCTTCCATAATCCTTGCGGCCCATGTTTATGGAAATCTGAACACCGGATCCCATCCCGATAAGCATCCCGAAGGCCATAACAATCAACATGATAGGGAAAACCACACTCAACCCGGATAAGGCCATGGAACCAACACCCTGCCCAATAAAAATGCGATCCACAATATTGTAGGTCGCATTCATGATGACTCCGACAAATGCTGGAAGGAAATACCGCCACATCAGGCGGCTGATCTTTTCCTGCCCCAACTCCAGACTCTTTTGGGCTAATCTATCCTCAGGCACCGGCTAAAACTTTGGTGCAAAGATAAAAAAACCCGGTAGAGACAGATAATTATCTGTCTCTACACGACCTTCTGCATAATGCGTGTAGAGACGGATTACAATCCGTCTCTACACGTCATTGGCCGAAATTACCGGTCCAGGAAAGGTGTCACCACCTCGATCAGTTCCGGCAGGTCCATGCCAATTTTCTTCAGGTGCTCAATGGTTGGAACACCATTTGAATTCCAACCCCTGCGCTTGTAAACGGCATCCAGTAATTGCTCGTAACGACCTTCCCGGTAGGCTCGTAAAGCCTGCTGCTTCTCGGCTGATGATTTTCCTTCCGGGTCAAATCCCACCTGCTCCCTAAGCTGCTTGTCATACCTCTCGGCGCGGCTTTCATACTCTTCAATGGTCACCGGACCGGCAGCACGGAAAGGTTGCGCGTCATATTTGCGAACCCCGTATCCCCGGCGCAGGTTGAAGATCCTCTGGAAGTTGTATACCCGTTCCGAATCCTCTATCAGGCGCTTGTTATCAAACTCCCGACCAGTTACGGCTTTATAAATGGTCACATAATTATCAACGTGCTCAGGAACCTTGGCCGGCTCATCCGTTTCAGCATTATTAGCCGGCTCCACATCATTCCACGGCAGCTTGCACAACCCGACCAAACCAAACCAGGTACGAAACATGGGGAAATAATGAAGCGCTTCGGCTTTTTTCTCAAAAGTCGGGATCTGATTATTCACCATATCCATAAAGATGAGCCAAGCTTCATCATGCTGCGGTCCTTTGTTGGTCATGGCGAAACCGCCCTGCTGAGCGAGCGATTCTTTGGAATCATATTCGGAATATTCCAATCCTTTATTTTCCATCCCTATATCCTGCATAAAAGCCGGATCTCCCCATTTTTTCTGAGTGAAGATCTCTTTCATTTTACGAATACCCTTACCGGCGATCAATCCGAAACCCTCCCCGCGGGCAACACGGTGCAACAGCTCAATAGCAGCTTCGGTATTTCCCCAGTTCAGTTCAAGGCCACCGGTCCTTTCCTTGTTCAGGATCCCTGCTTCATAGCATTCCATGATAAAGGCAAGATTGGTAGCCCAGCTGATGGTATCCATCCCGTAGGTATCACAATAAAAATTACATTCAATGATATAATCCGGATCGAATATTCCACAATTTGAACCTAACCCGGCAGCATTCTCATATTCCGGTCCGTCTACTAAAACATCTTCCCCTTTATAAGGCCCGGTTTTAACGATATAATGATTTACGGCTTTTGCACAACCCATATTGCAGCCAATCCAGCATCCATCAGGTGTTCCTTGCTGAAAGCGGGATTTCCACACCTCTGAATCAATCAGGTGGGCATCTTTGTGTGAACCATATTTATAATTCATGGTTGGTAAAAGATCATAATCATTCATGATCTCCATGAGATGCGCTGTGCCCTTGGTCCTCATCTCGCACTGTGAATCATCCAGCTCGCGGATCTCAGTATTGAACCGCTTGCCTCTCTCCATGATCGCCGGGAGGTCAACCACATTATTGAGATTTCCTTTGACTCCGCTGATCTTGCAAACCAGGGCTTTCACTTTTTTATTACGAAGGACAGCTCCAATACCTCCCCTGCCAGCCTGTTTCAAGCGTATACGCCCCTTTTTCTTGTCCCAGAAACTGAAATTCAACATACCGAGCCAGGAGTGTTCCGCTGCCATCCCGGTGGAAATCACCGACACGTTGTGTTTGCTTTCCTCACTGTCAGCATACATCTCTGTTAGTATTTCACTGAGAACATGACTATCGAGGGGCTCGGCCGGGGCTTCCTCGATTCTGACACTGCCCGTGGTCCCATCAAGAATAATGATCACATCTTTGGTCGCTTTTCCCTGAAGTTCAAGCGCATCAAAACCTGAGAACTTGATGAAGGGTCCGAAATAGCCACCGGCATTGCTGTCCGTTGCCGAATTGCTGGCCGGCGAAATGGTAACCACCAGAGACTTTCCAGTCCCTGAATATTGAGTAATCCCGGCAATCGGGCCAGATGAGATGACAATCTCGTTTTCCGGATCATCCCATTTGGTATCCGGTTTGGTGGCTTCCCACAGAAGTTTAAGCCCGTAACCTTTGCCACCGATGAATTTCTCCTTCATCATTGGTGGAACATCTTTGATCTTAAAGGAATGATCCGAAAGATTCAAATGCAGGATTTTATCGGTATAACCTTTATCCAAAGGAGTAACCTCGTATTTCAATTCGGCAAGCAGTTTATGTTGCCCAAGCATTTCTTTGATATTCATCTTAAAGCCTTTTTTACCATGTGACCTGGACAAAAATAGCACTAAATCGATCCGTAAACACTTATCATTTGATGATTTATATCATTATGAATGAACATGCATATCGGGTCTGTCTATCAGATTCTTT
>Ga0172379_10005793_pt1 | contig 17039 bp, 14 predicted proteins | sample GrowelOW334metaG_FD_119756 | JGI IMG/M metagenome (GOLD analysis project Ga0172379, IMG submission 119756) | Groundwater microbial communities from an aquifer near a municipal landfill in Southern Ontario, Canada - Groundwater well OW334 metaG | ecosystem: Environmental > Aquatic > Deep... | reverse complement strand
CTCTTACGACTGGTTTTTGAAATACGGTATCAAGGAACTTTTTGATGAAGTTTCTCCGATTACTGATTTTACCGGCCGCGACCTTGAGCTTTACATGGAAGATTATTATTTGGACGAACCGCGCTTTGATGAAAAGACTTGCCGCGAACGAAATATTACTTTCGAAGCTCCGCTACGTGTTACCACCAGACTTTCCAACAAACGAACTGCCAAAAGTAAATCACAAGAAATTTATCTTGGTGACGTACCGGTCATGACCGAACGCGGAACTTTTGTTATTAACGGTATCGAGCGTGTTGTTGTTTCTCAGCTCATCCGCAGTGCCGGTGCTTTCTTCACCGCTGAAAATGTTCGTGGTCGCCGCTACTACGGAGCCAAAATTATTCCGAATCGCGGTGCTTGGATCGAAATTGAAACCGACCAGAACAATGTTATCTGGATTAAGGTTGATCGCAAGCGTAAAGTTGCTGCCACTTCACTACTTCGCGCTTTTGGTCACGAAACCGACGAAAAATTAATGGAACTTTTCAAGGATGTAAACAATCATCCTAATATTGATTTTGTAGATGCGACTATCAAGAAAGATCTCGCCAAAAATATGGACGAAGGTCTTATTGAAGTTTATAAGAGAATTAGACCTGGCGACCTCGCTACTGCTGATAACGCCAAGAGTCTTATTTACGCCATGTTTTTCAATTTTGAACGTTATGATCTCGGTCGCGTCGGTGTCTATAAATTCAATACCAAATTTGATTTGAATTATACCGCCGAAGATTACGAGAAAAAAGAAAATCGCATTTTGTCCGCTGAAAAATTATTGCTTGTTTTGAAAGAAGTTGTTCGTTTGAATATCTCTCAAGATGAACCGGATGATGTTGACCACCTTGGCAATCGCCGCGTACGCGCCGTGGGTGAGCTTACCCAAAATCGTTTTCGCGTCGGTCTTGCTCGTATGGAGCGTATCATCAAGGACCGCATGAGCACTTATGAATTAGAACAGCTCACTCCAAACAAGCTTATCAATGCTCGCCCGGTTACTTCGGCCATCCGCGAGTTCTTCATGAGTTCACAACTTTCGCAATTCATGGATCAAACCAACCCGCTCGCTGAACTTGAACACAAGCGCCGTCTTTCGGCTCTTGGACCTGGTGGTTTATCTCGTGATCGCGCCGGCTTCGAAGTGCGTGATGTGCATACCACTCACTATGGCCGCATTTGCCCGATCGCCACTCCAGAAGGTCCGAATATCGGTCTTGTTAACCATTTATCCAGTTTTGCCCGTATCAATGAATTTGGTTTTATTGAAACTCCTTACCGCAAAGTTTTGCGCGAAGTAGAAAACAATCCAAAACTTACCGAAGGTGAAATACTTCGCGGTGAAGTTGGCGGTTTTAAAAATGATACCGAAATTACCAAAGAAGTTGCTGAAAAACTTGGAAAATTAAAACTCAAAACAATTCCAGTAAAACCTCGTCTCACAAGTGAGATAGTTTACATGAATTCTTTCAAAGAAGAAAAAATTATTTCTTCATCCGCTAGTGTAAAAACAGACGCGAAAGGCTACTTCACACAGGAAAGCGTACCAGCGAGACGTTTCAGTCATGCTGGCGTTGCCAACACTGTTGATCTTGAATATGTCGACGTTGCTTCCAATCAAATTGTCAGCATCGCGACCTCTTGTATTCCTTTCCTTGAACACGACGACGCGACCCGCGCTCTCATGGGTACAAACATGCAGCGCCAAGCGGTGCCTTGTATTCGCCCAGAAGCGCCATTTGTCGGTACTGGTATGGAACGCGAAGCCGCTTTGTATTCAGGCCACATGGTAGTAGCCGAAGCAGATGGTGAAATTACTGAAGTAGACGGCAGTCATATTGTGCTTACATCTAAAAAGGGCGACAAGCACACTTATCATTTAAATAAATTCAAACGATCTAATCATTCCACTTGTATCGATCAGCATCCAGTTGTTGATTTGGGAGAAAAAGTTAAAAAAGGTCAGCCGCTTTCCGATGGTCCTTCCATTCGTGAAGGTGAAGTTGCTCTTGGTCAGAATGTGTTGGTCGCTTATATGGTTTGGGATGGTTTCAACTACGAAGACGCGGTCATTATTTCCGAACGTCTTGTTCAGGCGAACGGCTACAGCTCAATCCATATTGAAGATTATACAATTGATGTTTCTGAAACTAAGCTTGGACCGGAAGTAGTAACATCTGACATTCCAAACGTTAGTGAAGAAAAATTAAAGAATCTCGATAGCGAAGGTATTATCCGCATTGGCGCCGAAGTAAAATCCGGCGACATTTTGGTGGGTAAGATTACTCCTAAAGGTGAAACTGAACTTTCTCCAGAAGAAAGATTACTTCGCGCCATCTTTGGTGACAAAGCCCGCGATGTTCGCGATTCATCTTTGTATTTAGAACACGGTGAACACGGCAAGGTTATCGATATTAAAATCTTCTCATCAGAAAATGGTGACAAGCTTGAACCGGGAGTTATTAAACAAGTTCAAGTAACAGTTGCTGACTTGCGCAAAATTCAAGTTGGCGACAAGATGGCCGGTCGTCATGGAAACAAAGGTGTCGTATCTAAAGTTGTTCCAGTTGAAGAAATGCCTTTCCTTGAAGACGGTACTCCGGTTGATATCATTCTTTCACCGCTCGGTGTTATTTCCCGTATGAACCTCGGACAGCTCCTCGAAACCCACCTTGGGCTTGCAGCGAACGCCCTTGGTTATAAGGCCGCTACTCCGGTTTTGAACGGTATTACCGAAGAACAAATCAAAGAAGAATTAAAGAAAGCTGGCTTCCCGACCAACGGACAAGTCCAACTTTTTGATGGTCGCACCGGTGAATCATTCGATCACCAGACCACCATCGGCTATAACTACATGCTTAAACTCAACCACATGGTTGAAGACAAGATCCACCAACGCTCTATTGGTCCTTACAGTCTTATTACTCAGCAACCGCTCGGTGGTAAAGCTCAGTTTGGTGGCCAGCGTTTCGGTGAAATGGAAGTTTGGGCACTTGAAGCTTATGGCGCCGCGCACACTTTGCAAGAAATGATCACTATTAAATCTGATGATGTCCAAGGCCGCTCTAAAGCTTATGAAGCTATTATTAAGGGTGAAACGGTAAATAAAGTAAATTTGCCGGAATCATTTAATGTATTAGTACGCGAATTAAAAGGTTTAGGACTTGATGTAGAACTTCTACGCCAGTCTGAATCAGGCGAATATCGCCCCGCAGCAGAAGTCGACGCTGAGGAACAAAAAATGAAGAAAACGGATGAGATCGTGAGCGAAACGGAAGCCTCCGCAGCAGAACAGAAATAATTCTTCATCTATTGAAATATAAATATATGTCTCGAGATCAATTACATTCCATGGAGTTCGACGCCATTCGCTTGAAACTTGCTTCCCCGGAAATTATCCGCGGCTGGTCATATGGTGAAGTTTCAAAACCAGAAACCATTAACTATCGCACTCAAAAACCTGAAAAGGGTGGTCTGTTTGCGGAAGAAATTTTTGGACCGGTAAAAGATTGGGAATGCTACTGTGGAAAATATAAAAAGATTCGTTATAAAAATATCGTTTGTGACAAATGTGGAGTAGAAGTTACTCATTCACTCGTACGCCGTGAACGCATGGGCCATATTGAGCTCGTTGCTCCGGCCGCCCACATTTGGTTCCTCCGCTCAGTGCCTTCCAAAGTTGGTTTGGTTCTCGATCTTTCCGCTCAATCACTTGAAAAAGTTATTTATTTTGCTTCATTCATTATCACTCATGTTGATGAAGATGCAAAAAAAGAAACTCATGATTTGCTCCGTCAGGAATATAAGAGCAAGAAAAAGCAAATTGAAAATGAGTATGAGCGCGAAATAAAAGAAGCCCAGGATAAAAAGGCTGCCCAAGGCGCTCTTGATAAGGTTCGTGAATCTGCCGACGCAAAGCGCGAAGCGCTCGACGCCGATTTTGATTCTGCTGAAAAAGAATTGAAAGAATTACAAGTGATGCGCATTGTATCTGAAAATCGTTATCAGGAATTGTCACTTCGCTATGGACACCTTTTTGAAGCTTCAATCGGTGCCGAAGCGATTCACAATTTGCTCAACCGCATCAATTTAGAAGAAACTATTAAAAAATTAAATTTAGAACAGCAAAGTTCTAAAGGTGCAAAACTGGAACGCATTATTCGCCGCAAGAAACTTTTGAAGAGTTTAGCGATGAATAAGATTCGCCCGGAATGGATGATCATGAAAAATATTCCGGTTATTCCTCCTGATCTTCGCCCGATGGTCGCTCTTGATGGTGGACGTTTTGCCACTTCAGATTTAAATGATTTATACCGCCGCGTTATCAACCGCAACAACCGCTTGCGCCGTCTTCTTGAGCTTGATGCTCCGGAAGTAATTTGCCGCAATGAAAAACGCATGTTGCAGGAAGCGGTCGACGCGCTTATTGATAATAATGCCCGTCACGCCAAAACTGTTACTGCTTCTACCGGTCAAAAGCGCCAACTCCGTTCTCTTGCTGACATCCTTAAAGGTAAGCAAGGTCGTTTCCGCCAGAACCTCTTAGGTAAGCGCGTCGACTATTCCGGTCGTTCCGTTATCGTCGTCGGTCCGCAGCTTAATATTGATGAATGTGGTTTGCCAAAACGCATGGCTCTTGAACTCTTCAAACCATTTATCATGAGTCAGATTATCAAGCGTGAACTCGCTCACAATGTCCGCAGTGCGAGCCGCTTTATTGAATCTGAAGCCGATGAAGTTTGGGACATTTTAGAAGAATTAACCAAAACCACCCGCGTGCTTCTTAACCGCGCTCCGACTTTGCACCGTCTTGGTATCCAAGCTTTCCACCCTCGTCTTGTTGAAGGTAAGGCTATTCAGCTTCACCCGCTCGTTTGTACCGCGTTTAACGCCGACTTCGACGGTGACCAAATGGCTGTCCACCTGCCGCTGACTGCTGAGGCCCGCGAAGAAGCTGAGACTCTCATGGCTTCTGAAAAAAATCTCTTGAAACCTGCCACCGGTCAACCAGTAATTACTCCAAAGCAAGATATCGCGCTCGGTTGTTTTTATCTCACCATGTATAAGATGGATGATAAGGGTGAAGTAAAAAGATTTTTTGGTTCTGAAAAAGAAGCAACCTTTGCTTACAAGAGCCGCCAAATCACTCTTCATGAGCGTATCAAGGTGCGATTTACAAATATGGAAAAGTTCCCGGAAGGAACCGACAAGATGATTGAAACATCGGTTGGCCGTATTTTCTTCAATGAAATTATTCCTTCTAAACTTCCTTATTACAATGAAACCATCAATGTAAAAAAACTTGGTGCTATCATTCGTCTTTGTCTCGAAATTTACGGACAAGGTGAAACAGCAACCTACCTTGATGATCTGAAAAATCTTGGTTACCGATATGTTACCAAATCCGGCTTCTCACTCGGTATGGATGATTTCCCAAAGATTGTGGAAAAGCCAGCTCATATTGCCGATGGTGACATGAAGATTAAAGAAATGGAAGAGCAGTTCGCTGAAGGTTTACTCACTGCGAGCGAACGCCACGCCAGAATTCTTGAAATTTGGACTGAAACCAAAGATAAGATTATTGCCAACAACAAAACTATTTTGAATAAAAATGGTCCTGTCTATGCCATGATTGACTCTGGTGCCCGTGGTACCTACGGCCAGCTTGGCCAGGTCATGGGTATGAAAGGTTTGGTCGTGTCGCCATCCGGTGACATTATCGAACTCCCGATCAAGGGCAACTTCAAAGAAGGTTTCGATGTGCTTGAATACTTCATTTCTTCTCACGGTACTCGCAAGGGTCTTTCCGATACGGCTTTGCGTACTGCGAATGCCGGTTATCTTACGCGTCGCTTGGTTGATGTTTCACAAGACGTTATTATCGTTGAAGAAGATTGTGGAGACGACATTGGTGAAATTATCAACGCCGAGCAATCCAAACAAATGGGTGAAAAATTGTCTGATCGTGTTTGGAGTCGTTATGTTATTGAACCTATCAAGGTTGGAAATAAAGTTATTGTAAAAGCCGGAGAAGCCGTAGACGACAAGGCTGCCCGCCTCGTAGAAGAACATGATATTAAAGAAGTTAGAGTGCGGTCCCTGCTCGCTTGCCGATTACCAAAAGCGGTTTGCCGCAAATGTTACGGTTATGATCTCTCAAGTAATGGTGAGGTTGCTATGGGCACGGCAGTTGGTATCATCGCAGCTCAATCCATCGGTGAACCTGGTACTCAGCTTACCCTTCGTACTTTCCATACTGGTGGTGCGGCTGGTGGTGCCGATATTACCCAAGGTTTGCCGCGTGTAGAAGAATTATTTGAAGTTCGCACTCCAAAACACCAAGCGGTATTGTCGGAGGTCGCCGGTACTCTTGAAATTGAAGATGCGGACGGTAAGATTGTTACTTCGCCGACCGGAAAAAAGATCTTTGAAGGACGCCGCGGTCAAAAGATTGTTAAGGTGCATTTTGAAGGCATGGATGAAATGAAGATCAAAGTAAAATCTGAAGACGAAATATTGGTAAAAGATGGCGCTGAAGTAAATACCGACGATGTGCTCGTAGTACGCGGCTCTTCTGGTGAAGAAATCAAAGCCAAATATACCGGCAAGGTTAAAGTCACCAAAACCACCGTCAGTCTTGAATACAACGGTCCGCGTGTCCGCGAATATATTATTCCGCTGGGTTATAAGATTCTTGCCAAAGCCGGTGAAAAGGTTGAAAAAGGTCAACAACTCACCGACGGCAGTATTAATCTCCAGGAGTTATTTGAACTCCGTGGCCGCCCTGCCGTACAGCGCTATGTGCTCGAAGAAGTACAAAGCATATATTCTTCACAAGGTCAGAAAGTTAACGACAAGCACGTTGAACTTATTATCCGCCAGATGTTCAGTCGTGTTTATGTTGAAGATGCTTGCGATACCGATCTTCTGCCGGGTGAAATTGTTGAAAAGTCTCAACTTGAACTGAGTAACCGCCAGGCCAAAAAAGACGGTACCAAGCCGGCGATTGCCCGCGAATTACTTCTTGGTATCAGTAAGGTTGCTCTTTCCACTCAGAGCTTCCTCTCGGCTGCATCCTTCCAAGAGACTGCTCGCATTCTTATCAATACTGCCTCGACCGGCAAAATTGATTATCTCGAGGGTCTTAAAGAAAATGTTATTATCGGCCGCCTCATTCCAGTCGGTACCGGATACAAAAAAGCTTAAAAATTTTGAACAAAAACCCCCGCCGCAAGCGGGGGTTTTTTAGTTGACATTACAGTTGGCGCAGGCTATATTTAATTCATAACTTCTAATTATTTTTTATGCCTTACGAACCAAAAAATTATGAACGCCTGCTTGGAACAGCGGGTTTTAGCGATCAACTCCTGAAAAACCATTTCACGCTTTACGGCGGTTATGTAACAAATGCCAATAAATTGTCAGAAACACTCGCAAATTATGCGAAGGAGGGCAAGGGCGGAACGCCGGAGTATGCGGAAATGAAACGCCGCTTTGGCTGGGAGTTCGACGGTATGCGCCTTCATGAATTATACTTTGAAAATATGGTGAAAGACGGCAGTTTGCCGGGAAGCAAATCCGATTTATTCCAAAAAATTGAAAAGGATTTCGGCAGTTTCGAAATGTGGGAAAAAGATTTTCGTGCCACGGGTGCGATGCGCGGCATCGGCTGGGCGATTTTATATTTTGATGCTGAGGCAGACCGGTTATTTAACGTCTGGATAAACGAGCACGACACCGGACACTTTGCCGGATGTAAACCGCTTCTTGTTATGGATGTATTTGAACACGCCTTTATGCTAGATTACGGCACCAAGCGCGCCGATTATATTGAAGCTTTTTTTAAAGCGATAGATTGGGAAGTAGTGGAAAAAAGAGTATAGCTTACTAAGTCAAAAACCCTTCAGAAATGAAGGGTTTTTTAATTGACCGAAGCGAGTTTTTATAGTAAATTAAAGGAAAATACCGTTATGAAAATAAGGAATATATTAATGATATTATCATTTGGGGTGCTGCTTACAGCAGTTGCCACTCTTATTTTTTTTAACGAAACCAAAGGAGTTGAGTCAGAACAAAGATCGGCCAGTTCTAAACCAATGATTTCAGAAAAAATAATAGTTCCGGAGACAAAAAAAATAGTTGAAGAGGAACCTGTTCAAACTCGAGTCAGGTTTTATGGCGATCTCATGATAGATCGGTCGGTCGCTGTGAAAATGGGCTCACGGGGTCTTGATTATATCTTTGAAAAAGTCAGCTCTACTAAAGATTTTTTTGGCGGTACAGATATTTTGGTGGCGAATTTGGAAGGACCTTTTGCGGAAAAAAGAATCTCTACTTCCAAATCAATTGCCTTTCGGTTTGATCCCAAATTTGCGGTGGAATTAAAAAAATACGGATTTACGGCCTTCAATTTAGCAAACAATCACAGTTACGACATGGGAAGTAAAAATGTTGTTTTTACTCGGGACCTGCTAACGAAAAATAATCTTGGTTGGTTTGGTGACGAACTAAACGAGGGACAAGCGTATACTTTTCAAACTACCACCACAGCGGGTATAAAAATTGCTTTTTTGGGTTTGCATAACACCTATCATAAATTGGATTTAAAAAAAGTTTCGGAAGCATTAGCCGCTGCTAAAAGTTCCGCAGATTATGTTATAGTTAATGTTCATTGGGGAGAAGAGTATTGGACAAATTCAAATGCTAAACAACAAAATTTGGCGCACTGGCTTATTGATAATGGCGCCGATGCAATTATTGGCCATCATCCCCATGTAATTCAAGAAATTGAAATCTATAAAGATAGGCCAATTTTTTATTCATTGGGTAATTTCATTTTCGATCAATACTTTTCAGTTCCGACTCAAAACGGACTAGGTGTGACTTTGGTTTTGTCAGAAGGTAAAATAAAACAAGCTGAAGTAGTTCCATTTGTTGGTGTGAATTCACAATTAAACCCAATGTCAGACCAGGAAAAAAATAAACTAGAGGACTGGTTAAATAAAAATAGCCGGTTAGGGGAAAGAAAAATTGTTGATTGGAAAATAATATTTTAATATGTCCGGACATTCAAAGTGGCACAATATCCAAGAAAGGAAGGGTAAGCAGGATGCACGGCGGAGCGGTCAGTTTACCAAAATGGCGAAATCTATCACGGTAGCCGCCCAAAAGGGCGGCGGAGATATCACCATGAATTTTTCATTGCGCCTTGCGGTTGAAAAATCCAAAGCAGTCGGCATGCCTAAGGAAAATATTGAACGCGCAATCAAGCGGGGAACGGGAGAGCTTAAAGACGGAATTCAAATGGAAGAAGCGCTGTACGAGGGGTTTGGTCCCGCCGGAGTCGCTATTCTTATTAAAGTCGTTACCGACAATAAAAATCGCGCGATATCGGATGTTAAGCATATTTTAAATGAACACGGCGGTAATATGGGAAGCGCGGGGAGTGTACAGTGGATGTTTCAGCAGTGGGGAATAATTGTTTTAAAAAATGAAGAAATGGCAAAGCTCGGCTTGCGTGATGAAGCTGAACTCGCACTTATCGAGCTAGGGGCGGAAGATATTCAGAACGGTGAAGAAGGGGAAATAGAAGTTAAGACTAAGGTTGAACACTTTCAGAAGTTGTTACTCGCTCTCAAAGAAAAAAATATTGAGATTAAAGATTCAGGTCTTAAACTTATTGCGAAAGATCTGATTACGGTTGATGAAGCGACTGAGAAAAAACTTAATGATCTTTTTGGCGCTTTTGAAGAAAATGATGACGTCGAAGATTATTTTACTAATGCTGCCTAATGTGAAAGAGAAAATATTGGGAATTGACCCTGGGTTTGGTCGGGTTGGTTACGGAATAATTGAGCAAAAAAGCAATAATGAATGGGTCGCGGTTGATTTTGGCTGTATAGTCACTTCGCCAAAAACTAGTTTTGTCGAGCGATTATTAGAAGTTAGAAATGAACTGCAAAAAATAATTATTGAACATCGTCCTACCCGGGTGGCAGTAGAGGAGTTATTTTTTTTCAAAAATGTTAAAACCGCCATTGAGGTTGGACAGGCGCGCGGGGTAATATTACTTACTGCGGTCGAAAGCGGTCTGCCGATTGATGAATTTACTCCGCTCCAGGTTAAGCAGGCGATGACCGGATATGGGCGCGCCGAAAAGAAGCAAATGCAGAAAATTGTGGCGGCAATTCTTGGTTTAAAAAAACCGATAAAATCCGATGATGCCGCCGACGCTCTTGCGGTTGCTCTTACTGCCGGCCAAAGTTTGTGGCACTCTAAATTAAAGTAACATGAAATTTGTTTTAGTTCTTCCTAATATTCGCAGTGCCCACAATGTGGGTGCGATGTTTAGGACCGCTGATGGTGCGGGAGTTGATAAAATATTTATCACAGGGTTTACTCCTTGTCCGCCTCACCCCAAAGTTGATAAAGTTTCACTCGGCGCGGAAAAATGGGTTCCTTCTGAATATAGCAAAACCACCATGCCGCTTTTAAAAAAATTAAAAAAACAAGGTTTTACGGTGGTCGCCTTGGAACAAACCAAGCGGAGTGGTAGTATATATGCGTGGCAGCCAAAATTTCCGGTCGCACTGGTAGTTGGAAATGAGGTCACCGGAATAACGCCGAATATTTTAAAATATTGTGACGAGGCCGTTCACCTGCCAATGCGCGGCAAGAAAAAAAGCCTTAATGTCAGTATCGCGGCTGGGGTAGCCATTTATCATTTTGCCGAAAAATTACATCTATGAAATCAACCATATCTTTATTTCGGGATTTATATAATAATTTGCCGCCTTTGTTTCCACCGGAAACAAAGAAGAAAATGCACCATGCTCTTACTCATCTTGAAGGCGACAATTCGCTTAGTATCACTGAAATTGAGAAAACAATGGTTGTATTTGGCTACGAAGCCTGGCCTTGGAATCGCGCTTATCGAGAATTTTTTGTTCTTTCTGAATCGAAAGTGGGTGAACATTTTTTATTGCCAAAATTAACTCCAGAAACAAAAAAGCGCTATCAAGATTTCAAAACTTACGGTGGCACTCTGCGTGATTTGCATTCCGGCCGGCCAGCTGAATTTTTTACTTTGGAAGAACGAAAAAATCTTCGTGAAGCGCTAATTGATATTGGTCAGGAACTTCGAGATTTTACCGATCGAGAAGTCTTGAGTTCAGAAAAAGTGAAGTATCTGAATAGAGTCGAAGAATTTATTATCATCATGAATTCGATAAAAAAAATACTTCAAGAACTTAAGCAAGTGGCAAAGAATGAGCAAGACCACCCGGCTCTTGCCGAAGAAATTCGAGCTAGGGTCCATGGTTTTGAATCTGGTTTGTGTCTGCTTGGTCCGGAAATAAATTTTGAAGAACTTGTAAATTCAACGGAGTTTTTTAATGGGCGACATCACGAATTGACCCGGTTAAAAGGCATAAACATTCCCGGAACTTTCAGTTTAGAAGATTAATTATGGCTATTGAATATGAAAAATCTTGCGGAGTAATACCATTTCGCAAGGAGCTTAAAGGTATTAAATATTTATTGGTTCGCAATATCGGCGGTCACTGGGAATTTCCCAAGGGACATGTGGAAAAAGGCGAGACCGAACGAGAAACAGCGAAGCGTGAATTTGCGGAAGAAACCGGTTTAAAAGTAAAAAAATTACTAAAAAAAGCTTATTTGGAGCATTATTTTTTTACTTGGAAAGGAAGAAGGAAATCAAAAACTGTGACTTATTTTTTGGGTCAGATTGAAAATGGCGAAGTAAATATTCAAGAAGATGAAATTATTGATCACGTTTGGCTTTCGTATCGCTCGGCGATGAGAAAGCTTACCTTTCGTGAACTCAGAGATATTTTTAAAGATTGCCGAAGCGAACTTCAGAAGCACTTAAACAGCTAGTGGCTTAATATTGGGAAAATTTTTAGTTAAATTTTTAATGCCGGCTTCATCGAGCAATCCGGTATGGCAATCTTCATGTTGAATTACGCTCGCGCTGTTAGTAATGCCCCAAATCAGGGCATTTTTTAAATCGTGCCCTTTGAAACGAGCGGCTAGATAAGCGGCAGAAAATGCATCACCAGCCCCGGTTTTAGCAACCACGGTAACTGGAAATGAATTAAGATGTAAAACTTCTTCATCATTTCCAACCCAAGCGCCTTTTTCTGCATCGGTTACTGCGACTTCTTTGGCGCCCCGGCTAATTAGGCCGTGAATTATTGTCCGAACGCTTTTTTCTTTGGCAAGTTTTGTGTTAAGCAAAGACTCGGCTTCTTCCAGATTAACAATCAGAATATCAGTGCGAGAAATTATTTCCGCGAGGTAGGACCGTCCGAATTTCATGAGATATGAGCCCGGATTAAAAGCCAGTCGTACGGTGGGGTGGAGAGTAAGATATTTCATCAGGTGTTTATGCATGGTTTCAAAACCGTCGCCGAGACCGGTGTAATAAATCCATTCAGTTTCTGGCGCTGGTGTCGGCCAGGCGTAATTTTTTTTGTTTGAATAAGAAAGAATGGTCCGCTCCTTCAAATAATTTAAAACGATTGAATAGCGGGTTTTGGCGGTGGGATCAATAGTGATTAGTGAGGTGTCTACTCCATAGCGAGCAAGTTCTCGTATGGCAATTTGGCCGCTCACATCTTTTCCAACCGTGCTAAGCACGGCAGTTTTTAAACCAAGTTTTGTCGCTCCGACGCAAACATTTGGCGCATTACCGCCAAGACTCTGGAAGCTATCAATAATCGGCACTTTGCTGCCGTAGTCAAAACACAATTTAATATTTCCATGAGGAATAATCCGGCATTCGGCCGAAGAATCATCAATTCGGACATGGGTATCAATAATTGGGTCACCGATGGCAATTAGTTGGTACATAATTATTTTTGTTCAGGGTGTTTATATTCCTGAACTAGTTTTTCACTATGATGATGTTTTCCGCCGACAATCAAAATTAATTCTCTGGCGCTAACGAGTAGAACTCCAGCCGAAAGGAAAGAAAAAACCGTGTTGCCATAAACAAGCGAATATACTAAAAGAGCAGTTGAACCGACGACAAATACCGCATCCTGTCTTTTTTCTTCTTCTAGAAGTACCGCGTATATTATGAGTGTTGCCCCCAAAAAACCAACCACTTTGACCAATATATCAAGAGTCGGCCAGGGCAAAGACGGTAAAAATAATCCGAGTGGCATATATTTTTATAAGTTAGTTATTCTTTCCAGTAATTAATATATTCAATCGCCGAAAGCGCCGCAATGATGCCTTGGCCGGCGGCAATGCCGATTTGCTTATATGGTACATCAGTCACATCGCCAGCTGCAAAAATTCCCGGTAAATTAGTTCGGCATTTAGTATCAATCATTATTTCACCCTGTTTATTTTTATTTACGGAATTTATAAAAGATGAATTGGGGGTCATGCCGATGTGTACCATTATGCCGTTTATTGGCAAGGTTTGTTTTTTTCCAGCTTGATCTTCGTAGATTACGGTTTCAACTTTATTTTCGCCGGTAATTTCTAAAACCTTCGCGCTATAAATAATTTTTACGTTAGGATTAGTTTTAAGTTTATCAATTAGAATTTTTTCTCCCTTTGGAAAACCGCCTTGAGTTTCAGGAGTATCCGCAAATTTAGTAATGATATAAGCGGGTTTTGCGATTTCAGCCAGCATGAGAGCCGATTCAAGAGCGGCGTTGCCGGCCCCGATAGTCAAAGTAATTTTATTTTTAAATAAAGGGCCGTCACAAACGGTACAATAAGTAAGTCCTTTGTGTAAAAATTTTTCTTCACCCGGAATACCTAGGTGCCGAGGGTGGATGCCGGTACCGATAATAACTGCTTTCGTTTTTATTTCTTCAATTTCTCCGCCCGGTTTTCGGGCAAGAACAACGTGAAAATTTCCTTCGGATCGAATACCTTCCACGCGATAGCCTTCTTCAATATTTACACCGTAAGATTTTGCATGGTCTGCAAATTTTTGGGCGAGTTCAAAACCCTGGATATCAATGATGCCCGGCCAGTTGTTTACAGTGCCGGATAACGCGACTTCGCCGCCGATATTTTCGCTGATAATTCTAAAATTTAATTCCCGGCGAGCCGCGTAAATTGCCGCGCTGCAGCCAACTGCCGCTCCGCCAATAATAACTAGATCTAACATAATTATAATAGTTCGTTTAATTCAAGAAAAGCTTTTTCAAGGTCAGGTGCGAGCATGAGCGCGCTGCCAATGCAAAGCGAATCTACTGATAAGTTTTTAAAATAATGTATAGTGTCTTTGTTTATTCCGCCGTCGACTTCACATTTTGGTTTTTTTTCTAATTTTAAGTATTGCTCTATTTTTGGTAAAACTTTCGCTTGAAAAGATGCGCCCTGCCGGCCCGGGTAAACGGTCATAAACATAACTACATCAATACAATCGAGGTGAGGTGTTAATTTTTCGATTGAAGTGTCGGGGTTGATGGCAATACCGAATTCCCAATTTTGATCCTTCGCAAATTCATAGGCTTTTTCAATTTCACCGGGTGATTCAAGGTGGGCGATTGCGCGAAAAACATTTTTTACCTTTACCCATTTTTTCATTTCTTCGACTGGGTCGTTTACCATTAGGTGTAGTTCGTACTGAAGGTCAGTTCCGATTTCCGGAATTTTTTCAACATTATTAAATGAAATTTTATGAACAAACTTTCCATCCATGATATCGAGTTGAACATAGGGAAACAGTCCGTCGATTTTTCGTATCTGTCTTTGCAAATCTTCAAAGCTCTCAGTTAAAATAGCAGGAATTATTTTTGTCATAATTATTCCAGCTCACTAATTTTTTTTAAACGTCGTAACCGTCTTTCTTGGTTATCAAATTCAGTGTCTAAAAAATGTTTAACAATCGCAACCGCGTGTTCGGTTGAGAGGGTGCGGCCGGACAGACAAAGTATATTTGCGTCATTATCACGGCGACCGAGCTCGGCGCTTTCAATCGATGCGCCAAGAATTGCTCTTATGCCTTTTATTTTATTGGCAGCAATACACATGCCATGGCCGGACCCGCAAATGAGAATGCCGCGGTTTGCTTTGTCTTTAGCGACTTTTTTCGCGAGGGGAATGGCAAAATCAGGAAAATCATCATCGGCATCAAAATTAACCGGACCCAAATCCTCAAATTTTATTTTGAGAACATTTTCGAGTTTATCCGTCAAAAGCTTCTTAAGCTGATAACCGGCGTGATCGGAAGATATATAAAGCATAACAGATCAAAAAATAAGTTGAACTTTGCTTATTATATCGCGTTTTTTCCATCTTGACAAACCGAGGTTTTTGTGATATAATGTGTCGTTGTTGAATCGATTGATTTTGAATGAAAAAGGCTTAAATAAGCGAATTTTATAGTTCATTAAAACTTAATTGTTACCGAAAATGTGAGTGGCAAAAAGTGGCTAATATTGGCTGTTTTTTGCCGCCCATAAGGACGGTACAACCAAAAAACAAAGAGGTTCACGAAATGACCACCGGAAACATCGGAACTCCCGCCCTCAAGCTGGTGACCACGTCTTCGGAGGTCAAGCCCTCCGACGAGCAGCTCTTCGCAATCGCCGAGGAAGAGCTGGGAAGCAAGCCCGACCCCGAGATTCTCGCTCAGCCTGGCGTCCGCGTCATGATGATCGAGATCTGGATGGAGCGGCAGGCCGAGCTCGAGGAGCAGAAGCGCGCCGCCGACAAGCTCGAGGCCGACCAGAAGGAGAAGGAGCGTCAGCGCGTGCTCTCCGAGCAGGCGAACAAGCTCCGCGAGCGCTCGAACAAGCGCTTCAAGCCCGGCGCCCCCAAGGGCCCGGTCGTCTTCCTCTCGAATGAGGACATCCAGAAGGCCGTGCAGAACACGGTTCTCGAGGAGGCGAAGAAGTCGCGTCCGGACCTCCTGCCCGACTGGGTCAGGGAGAAGGATGATGTGGCCGCCATCCGCGGCTACCTCTGCGGTGAGCGGCGCAACATCATGGAGTACATGCAGGCAAACCCCGCCGAGATGAAGTTCGTCACCTGGGCCACCAAGGCCATCGCCGACATCCAGGCCGAAATCGTCTTCGTGACGAAGCTCGGCTTCCGTGCCTTCAACAAGGCCGACCTCACCAAGGAGGGGCATTACTGCCCGACGCCGAAGTACCAGCAGTATATCCTGCCGAGGCTGAAGGCGAGCAGCTTCTATCAGAAGCTGACGAGCCAGGTCGGCGGCACCAACACCGACTCCGCCAAGTCGGTGGAGAAGGAGGTGCCGGTCGACCACATCGCCGCTGCGAGGAAGCGGACCGAACAGCTCCTCGCGGAGGAGAAGGTCCGTCTGGACATCGGAGGTCGTCTGGTCAAAGCCGACTGCGACGAGCAGTCGGTGGTGAGCCGGGCCGACCGGATCATGAAGAAGTTCCAGGGCACCGCCGTGGAGCGTCTCACCCAGGCCGCGGTTGGTCAGGGTGTGCTCGCGAAGACGAGCTCGGATCCGCAGCTGTGCGAGCAGGCGATGCAGAGCGCGGCTCTGTACTCGAAGGCGGCCGATATCGGCACCGACGAGTTCGCGGCGCTCATCGACGAGCGCATCGCGAACGCCCACTCCGCGGCGGACAAGCCGTACGCCGTGGTGGAGCGGCCCCTCTCTCCACCAACCAGCAGAAGAAGCAGTCCGAGGCTGCGCGCAGGGCTCGGAACGCGAAGAAGAGCGGTGAGAAGAAGAACAAGAAGAAGCAGTAGAGTTAGCGACCAACAGGTCGCAAAACTCTCGCAACAACCAGACAGCCAAGGCAATCCCTTGGCTGTCTTTCGTTTTTGTTGACAAATAAAAGATAATCTCATAAAATAGCTTTAACGTTCGTACCCGCTATCAACGGGGAGTTAGGGAAAGAAAGCCGATGATATCGGCAAGTAGAATCCTTCGGGTAAGCCCGCAATAGCTGTAATTGAGGCCACTTAGGCAAAACTGGGATGGTACCGCCTGTTCGCCAGGCTCCCGGTAACGCGAGTGGTTTTTT
>Ga0172379_10005792_pt1 | contig 17040 bp, 21 predicted proteins | sample GrowelOW334metaG_FD_119756 | JGI IMG/M metagenome (GOLD analysis project Ga0172379, IMG submission 119756) | Groundwater microbial communities from an aquifer near a municipal landfill in Southern Ontario, Canada - Groundwater well OW334 metaG | ecosystem: Environmental > Aquatic > Deep... | reverse complement strand
CTTCGATGATAGAGCCTTATTATTTAAGCACAGACTGGGGTGGCACCTAAGCGATACATATAGTCATTCAGATTATAAAAGCCATATTTGTCAAGCACGAACATCCCTAATCACTGCTATTGCAATATCACACATAATGGGTTGTTCCCCAATTATTTTTTTGGGAGTAGATTGTTACAGAAGAAATGGGAAAAGATATTTCTGGCAAGAATGGGATAACGAAAAACAACCATATAGAACAGACGGTGTAAAAACAGATAAATTCATACACAAAAATGATACTGACACAGATCTATTAGATGTGATAAAGTATTGGAATATTTACGGAAAAGAAATATCTAAAAAATGTAAAGTATTAAACGCTTCACAAAATAGTAAAATAACTATATTTCCAAAAATTAATCTCTAATTTACTTGATCTATTTCTACTTATCCAGATCAATTTTGGCAAAATCAGCATTAGGCCAGTTTTGTTTTCTAAACTCTGTTTTAGGTGTTTTAATTGATTCATTTGCTAAAAATTTTGGAATATCTTTAGTAGATCTAAGTTGTCCATTCTGCATCATGGAACAAAATATCATTCTTCCGTCTTTTGTTTTTATTTTATGAACAAATTGTTGAACATATTGATTGGGAATATCATCTTTATAAAGTCTAAACTTTTGAGTTTCTCCATTTATGTGTACATCACAAAAAATATCAGTCGCACAACTTAATATTGTGAAATTTGCCGAATATCTTAAGCCATTCTTATAATTCACGGTCATAAATATATCTTCTGCCCATCTGTCAAATCCACTAATTTTCTTTTCTTTTACAGCATTAATTATGTCATCTTTTTTCTTTGCGGTATCAACACTAGAAACTGCTTCAACTTTATCTGCTATAAAAATTGACCCCAAAGCAGCAGCACCCATCCCAAATTTTTTAAGAAAATCACGACGCTGTTCTATGAAACTCATAAATGTCTCCTATAACATTATGCAAGTATATTTTTTATTTTTTCTGCACTTTCATTAAATTGAAAATAACCTTCATCATTATTTTTTCCAGGCAAAGAAGTAAAATTGATTTTACTTTCTGCTAGTTTATCCAAAACATCAGCGTAATCCTCTTTTTTTACAGAGATTAATGTAAACACATTGTCAAAATCTACTTCGACTTTATACTTTAGCATAAAAAATCTCCTTATAACACTATGCTATTATACAACTAAAACAGGAATATGTTGTTTTTTTGTGTATAATTATTGATGAGCTGGATAAATAAAATACCTAAAATATCCTGATGTCATTATAGAAGTAGCTGATGTTCCAAAAAATAAAACGTAATATTCCCACAACGATAAATGTAGAAAAACTAATTGAAAAAATTAAAAACAAGGAAAAAAGAATATCACTTATATGGAAACTAAATAGTAACGGAAAACTATCTGATATAGATATGGGAAAAATAATTATGGAATGTGAAAAACAAGATCACTCCATACAAGATAAATATTCTATCGATATTATTTTAAAATCAATAGAATATCAATCTTCTAACTCCACATCCCAATAAAGTTCGCTTATCAAGTCCTTTAAAAACACTTTCCAGGATTTACGTATTTTTTTAGGTCTTACTGCAAATAAAGCATTCCATTTAGGAATTTTGGGCTTATCATAATTTTCCTTAACTATTTGACCATCAATTTTAACAAAACGTACCAATAGCATTCCTGCTTCAGAAGGAGTTCTGTTTGCTTTTTTCCTGTTACATTTAGTACAACACAAAACTACATTATCAAAACTAGATTTGCCTCCACGAGATTTAGGTAAAACGTGGTCAATTTCCCAATCATCACTTTTTACTTTTTTGGCACAATACTGACAGTAACCGTTATCTCTTCTATATATATTTCTTCTATTATAAATTACTTTTTTGTTTCTTCCTGGATCACCAGAATAATTATTCATTATGATAATTTCTGGTATCTTTATTAAACCACTAGTGGTTCTAATATATCTATCACCCTCCTTTATGCTTTTTTTCATCCAGTCAATGAACGCATACATTTGCCAAGTTTCAGTATCTAAAACTTTGGCTTTTCCAGAAATCAATCTCTTCATTGTCTTAGGTAGGTTTTCTGAAGAAATTGGCAACCAGTTTTTGTTTAATTTCAAAACGTGATAATCTAAAACACTCATTTTTAATCCCGAAAAATATCAGCCTTATTGAATTTTTCTGTTTTTTTTGGCTCTGGCCTACTCAGTTCAGCCTTTCTGTCTGTCCGCACACGATCACAGTCAATCCAGAAATATCTTTCTTTGGTAGTTCTGGGATTATTCAAAAAATATATATATTCTGTTAATCTTCCCATTATTTTTGAGTTACTGCACTAGGATTGGTTTCCCAATCTTTGTCTTCTCTAATAAATAAATTTTGCTTCCAACAGGCCTTTAGCAACAGGGGCTCAAATCCGGTTAATTCTATTTGTTCTATTAGCGAACACAGATCTTTTGGAAAACACGTTCCGCTGAACCCATATTGACCATCTGGCCCAGGCACTTGTGTATGACTATAAGATATTCTTCCGTCAGTTAAAACTCCTTTTATAACCATATTCCAATCAAGATTGTATTGTTTCAATCCTAAATTTACTTCATTAAAAAATAATACCTTGGTTGCCAAAAAACAATTTGCTATATATTTGACAGCCTCAGATTCATCTGAAGACATCAACAATATATTAGAGCCAACAAATCTATCTTCATATACTTTTTTAATCTGTTCTGACCAATTTCTGTCTCCTCCTATAACTATACGAGATGGGGTTAAAAAGTCAAGATTAGCATTCTTCGCTGTTAGAAATTCTGGGTTATGTATTATTTTTAAACCATAATCCCTTACCAGCCTCTTAGTTGTGCCGATTGGAACAGTAGATTTTAATACATATATAGTTTCATTATTACATTCTTGCTTTATTTTGCCAAACAAATCTAAAAGAATACTAAGGTCTGTCCCCTCCCCATTAGTTCTCATTGGTGTAGGTACACAAATAAAAACAACATCAGAATTACACGTTTCTTTCAATGAATGAGTTGCTCTATTTTTGTCAACATCATATATTCTGATATGATATATATCCTTAAAACCAAAAACTACTGCTTTGCCGACAAATCCACAGCCGATTACGCCTATTGTTTTCATAATTTAAGCCCCTCACTAATATTTAAAAGAGAAAAAACTTTCAGACTAGTAGTTATTTTACAGCAATTAAAAATCTCTATCCCGTATAAATCTGCCATTTTTTTTAATAATACAAAAGAATCTAAGTTTTTATCAAATACTTTTTTTTGTTCTCTCATGGATATGTTTTTTAATCCTATACATTTAGGTTGTTTGTTTTTGGGATAAAATTGCCAAAAATGAGATTTTCCTTGAATAAATCTGTGATCAATACCATATAAGAGTATTTTTGAATATCCCATTTTCATGGCCAAATCGATGGCAGCAGGAACACTGCTTGGGCCACTAAGTTTATTATCATATAATTCAGAAATTTTTTCAGATCGTACTTCAAAAAAACGAAAATTATTTCCAAGTAATTGGCCACAATAGATATCAAAATTTTTTGCAACAAATTTCAAACATTTATTCGGCACAACGATTTCGGAAAAATAAGACCACCTAGTACTTAATCTGTCTATACTCAACCATATCTTTAATGAATCTTTATTGAAACTTTCTGGAATAATAAGGGCAGCAGAATTAATGTAGATACAATCGTGTTTTTCGAGTTTTTCTTTGTTTACGTTAAATAATGAACATCCTGCTCCGAGTATATTTACTGTTTTACCAGCCTTTGTATTATACAGGTCTTCTAGATTATAATTAATCACGCATTTCATTATTTTTGTTTTTTTCTCCAAATCTCTCAATTATGTAACACTTTCTGCACCATCTGCCATCCGTTACAGATTTATAAGAAGCCCTCCATTGATGCCCTCTTTTACATTGCCAAAGCATTTTTGAATATACGTCAGTATAAATTGATGATAAACAGTGCCCGCCCTTTGTAATAGCAAATTCATCTACTTCTTTTAGTCTAAATATTGACCTACACTCGTTAGAACAAATTTTTTGATAAGCTCTTATACATTCTTTATTACATATACTGCATTGTCTTCTGTTTTTTCGACTGTCACTTCTACATTTTGGAGAACAAAACTTCTTTTTTTTATATCTTTTAAATTCTTTATTACAATAAGAACATTTAATCATTCCGCATTCATAGCCAAAACGCCTAATAATATGACATCGTCTACACCATCTTCCGTTTTTAATATTATTAGGAACAGCATACCACTCATGACCGTCATGACATCTCCATAATAATTTAGTTCTCATATCTTTATATTCGCTTGATAGACATTCTCCTCCGTGTTTTAGAGCTAAAATTTTCATATCTTTAATTGTTATCGGTAATCGGCCTGCACACTCAGGACACCAAGAACCACGTGATATGCTTGTGTAACAAGCCTTCCAGCGATGATTTTGTCCGCATTCCCATTCCAGGCTTGTATTGGAGTTAGTATATTTGTCAGAAACACATCGCCCGCCCCGAGATTCAGCTAATTTATTCATTTCTTCTAAAGAGTGCTTTCTTTTCCCAGCACAATAAGGACACCATGTACCAGAATTTAAAACATGACTAAACGCTGCTTCCCATTCGTGTCCCTTATAACATCTCCATTTAAGACGGCTTCTCTTATTGACATATACTGTTGATAAGCATTCTCCGTTTCTAGAAAGAGCTAATTTTTTAGCATCATTAATAGTATATGATGCTACTGTTGCACATACAGGACACCAACAACCTCTTTTAATTGTCCTAGGAGTTGCTAGCCATTCGTGTCCTTCATTACACTTCCACCTTAAATGTTTTCTGTCTCCATAATAAGAAATAGAAACCAATTCGCCGCCACGATTTTTTGCTAACTTGCGTAAAATTTTTACAACTGACAATGAATTATAAAATGAATCCCATTTTATTACAACCTTTTCTTTACCAATATAATCACAAATATAATTAGCAAGATGTTCATCAGAAAATGAGTGTTTATAAGAAATTTCTATTAAAAAAATACCTCGGGTTTTACACTCCTTCCTAAGTCTTTCATCTCTATCTATTTGTTTTATAAACCTATCGATCCCTCCAAAAAAATGTATTGGCTCATAATGCTGTTTACCATTGTATTCAAAAGCTATTTTTAGTTCTTCATTGTAGCCATCTAACACGAATCCTGGAATAACATTGCTATTTTTGTCAAACTTTTTATTATAAATATTTTGCAAAATATATCTGCATTTTTCTTCATTCCAGTATATCTTGCAGTGAGGACACCATAAACCTCTTAGAATGTTTGCAAACCTGGTTTTCCATATATGCCCATCAGTACATTGCCAAACCAATCCTTCACAACTTTTAATATGTTTTTGTGATTCCTCTTTTTCATACGATATACATTTTCCGTTTCGACTAATTGCTATATCACGAGCATCCTGAATTAAGTATGTTTTTCTCATTAGTATATTCTCCTATCATTTCTGATATAAATATACTACGAATGCACTTAATTGTCCTTTGTTTTTCTTTTGAAAGACTGAATTTTACTCTATTTTTACAATAAGACACAAACAAAAGATCCGATGACCTGGTAACAGCTACAAACATTATGCGACGCTCTTCTTCTATGGCGTTAGCCAAAATATGTGGCATCAATCCTTGTTCTGCCCCAATTATCCAAACAGCTTTATATTCCAATCCCTTGGCAGAATGTACTGTCATCAAATTTACTTTGTCTGTTTCATCTTCTGGTTCTATATTTTGAAGAGATATATATTGCAAAAAATCCCTGACAGCATTTTCTTTGTCATTTGTGTTAAACTGACTAACGCTAGCAACAAATTCTGACAGGTTTTCTTTTCTATTGGTAAAAGTTTCAATATCTAATTTTGTCAAAGAATTAAGGTATCCGCTTTCATTAAGAAGAACCTTGGTTGTTTGTATAAGATTTTCTCCTTTGATTTTTTTATACATATCACAAAACTCTTTTAATGCTTTGCTTCCCTTAATAGATAAATCAAGTTCGTTTAGTTTTTGCTCTGCAACTTCGAAAACATTCATTTTATTTTGTTGGCAGGCTCTTTCTATCTTTCCTATTGCAACATCTCCGATGCCTCTTTTTGGGGTACTTACTGCTCTATGGAAAGCAATACTGTCGTAAGGATTTGCACATAATGTTAAATAGGCTATTATGTCTTTTATTTCTTTTCTATCATAAAAACTAAAACCACCCACTATTTTATATGGTATTCCATAGTATCTACATTTTTGCTCTATAAGCTTGCTTAAAGAATTTGTTCTGTATAAAACAGCACAATCTCCATAATTCATCCCCTCATCATCGTGAAGTTGTTTTATTTTGCTACATACAAAATTAGACTCTATATCTGGAGTCTCAAACTGATATACCTTTACGTCTTCCCCAGGACCTCGAACTGACTCTAATACTGCATCTTCCGAATCTTTATTATGTCTTATTAGGTTTTGAGCAGCCCTTAGTATATTTGTCGTTGAACGATAATTTTTAGGAAGTACTATTTTTTTTGTATTTTGAAAATCTTCAAAAATCTTATTTAAATTTTCTGGACGAGATCCTCGCCATGAATATAGGCTTTGTTTGGCGTCCCCGACAGCAAATAGATTATTATGGTATTTCGAAATAAGTTTAATTATTTCATATTGAATAATATTAGTGTCTTGCCATTCATCAACAAGTATATACTTAAATTTATCAGCTAGATGTCTGGTTATTTTTTCGTGTTCTATCAATAACTTATGACACTGATACAAAATACCACTAAAATCAACGGCATGATATGAAGTCAGAGTATTTAAATATTCTGTTGCTATACTTGAGTAAGTTCCAGAAAGATCATCATTGTTTAAATTCGATATAAACTCAGACAAAGGAGTAAGATTTTCTCTAAAATTATTTATTTTGTTCCCAAGATAAGATGAAAGTTTGTCATTTGTTTCCTTTTCGTGCATCCTAAATATTTTTTTGATTAAATCAGTCTGATCGCTTTCTATTAGAATACTAAAATTCTGATCAAGACCTATATTTTTTCCGTACTTTCTCAATATAGCAACACACAGTTTATGAAATGTGCTTATCCATATTTTATCAGAATTGTTAGTCTTAGAAGCAATTCTTGATCTCATTTCTTCTGATGCCTTGTTGGTAAAAGTTAGACAAAGAATATTAGCTGGAGAAACTCCATTGTTTATAAGATTTACGACACGTGAAGTTATACAAGCCGTATTATGACTTATAAAGCCATTAGAAATAAAATTATGAGTATCTGATACAGAATAATCATATACATTAACTAATTCTTCTTTTTTGTTTACTTTTGTAACTTTAGAAAATGTAAAATTGTCAGATAGAAATTGCAATTGTTGCATAGATTCATTTTCTATATTGTAGGTTTTTAGTATCTTAGAAATTCTATTAACAGACAAATCAGTAACATGTCTGGTTCCAGTACAATATCTGGTTAACCTAATTGAATCTTCATTAGAAGACAATAGTCCTGTGTGCCCTTTCCAAAACGATTTACCGTTTATTTTTCCTCTAATATTTCTAATCAAGTTTTTTGTATTGTAAATAAATTTATTTGGATTTGTTTTTATATTAAACAAATTAGATAATGATTTTCTTTTTTTTTCTTCGTGTCGAAATCCTATATTTTTTACAAATCGCCTGAAATCGTCTCCATATATGCTTATTCTGTAGTAAGGTTTTCTATTTACATATTTTATTGTTTTATAAGAAAAAACTCCAAATCTTAATAGCAAAACATGTAATTGATCTATTAGTTTCTTTGTACATAATATTATTTCTATTTCGTGTTTTCCAACATATCCATCAGTATCGAATAAACCAGAAATTAGACTTCTTATTTCAAAATCAGTACCACTCAACATTTCTTTTGTTAAATATTTTTCACAGGCTCCGTGCCTTATGTCTCCAAATCTGTTTACCAAATCATTAACAATAAAATTTCTTGTTAAATAAAACCTATATAGATTTTTTCTTCTTTTGTCTTTGCCTTTTCCTACATTGTACCCGTATAACTCTTTAATTATTTTACAAAATTCATCAGATATACTGTTTATTTCAGAGTGAAACGTAAAATATTTGCCACAACCAAGACATCCATCTCCTAGTAGTATTCCCATTAAATAATATTCTTTACTAAATTCATTACTAATATTTATTTTTTTATTTGTCCATATCGGACAAATATCACCTACATTTATTTTGCATAATTGTTTCCAACACAGATATCCATCATTATTTAACACAGCTATAGGATGATTTTCTGTTCCTTCTATTTCAAAACCATAATCAGTTGATACTGTTATTGTTTTATGTTTACCTGAATTAATAAAATATGCTTCTTTTTCAATTAAATCAGAACAGTTCAGCGTTTCTTTTGAAAAAGAAAAAATCGAATCTATATCTTCTTCCTTAATCTGTGACATGATGGGAGACCCCTTGCACCCAAAAACAAGAGACTCTCCTACTATACATTTTCCAGCTCCAGGATTTGCGATAACTACACAAGGACCATCCAGGTGATTTACCGCCTGCATTTGTTCTTCATTGAGTTGCATTTTTTGTTAATCAGCCTTAATATAAAATCTAATAATTGATGATACGTGATTTAGGATACAATCCAAGCATTTGGAATTTCTCTATCATTTTTTTACCATCTTTAGTCATTCCAGGATCGCAACCAAGACCAACATATTGTCCGTGTAATTTACAATATATCAAAATTGCATCAGTTAACGATGTCTTGCCATGATTCATGGCTCCCAACACTCCAAGATTGACTCTTGTTTTCATTTTAATTTCTTCCTTTTTCTATTTTCAAAATCTGGTGGACCTAGATATCTCCATCCTGAAGGTCTTTTGGTCCAAAAAACAGGAGTTTGGGCAGTAAATTCTATTGATTTCGGATATTCATGTTCAACTTGTCTCCATATTCTCCATAATACTGGACTATCATTAGACATCCACCCAGATTCTTCAAGTTTTTCGGTAAGATAAACTCCATCAACAAATCCATTTGTGCTCTTCATAATCTCATAAAATTTTCTTGCAAAATCTTTTATTGTTCTGTCTTTTGGTTTTTTCTCTAATACGTTTTCTAAAACCTCTTCAGCAGATTCAAGTTTAATTTCTTCTTTCCTTTTATGTATTTTATGTATTTTCTGTTTTTTTCTCATTCTATATTCCTTAAAAAATTAGGATAGTTTTTTCATAATCATTTTAACTTTTTCATATGAAACACCTTTTGGTTGTACAATAGGATCGGATGCCCATAGTATTTTCCCCTTGTCATCAACAATCTGTATGACTGGAAAGTCAAAAACTTTCATAATATCAAGTTGTTTTTGTAAGTCATCCCTTTCTCCATCCCAGTATTCAAAATCAACCTTTAAAGAATTATAAGTCTGAATAAGTTTCTTGCAATTTTTGCATCCTTCTACACCTATAATCCTTATCTTCATTTACCACCTCGCATTTCTTTTCTTATTCGATCTCTAACTTCATTTTGATATTTTAATTTTTGGTCTTCGGCCAATATTATTTTTGAGACATCATTTTCTTGAATAGATAAATTTATAGAATCCAACTGTTTAACAACTCTATCAGTTAGTTCTTCTTTGTCTTTAACTGTTATCTCGGATTTAATATCTGGAGAATCCTGCATACACCAGTTAATCTCTCTTCCAGTTATAAGTTTAGCAAATTTATACATTTCCGAATCGGGAAAATCTCCAGATTGACCATCGTGATATCTCCAATCTGATTTTGGACAATATACTATTCTTTTTTCACCAGTTAGTTTTAAAAATAAAACCATACAAAGCATTTGTTTTTCTGGATCATAAAATGCCTTTTCGACAACTACCCTTGTTGTAAAATTATCCATTAGTTGAAATCCAATAATTCAAATCGATCTTGTATTTCTTTGGTGTCATCCTTTGATTCACTCCCTGAGCCAGATTTATGATTTTCTTTATTAATAACTTTATAAGATTCAGGACTAAACACGGGATCATTAAAAGTCCATTGGACTCCATCTATTGACATTGCTTGCGTGACAGTACCAAAAGATGGATCTTCTGTCCATTCTCCATTAGAAGTATTATAAAATACATATTTTAGTTTTTCAGTGCCATTATTTGTCATTAGTTAAAATCCAGTAAAGTAAATCTACTATTTTCTCTGTCTTCATTTTTAACTTTTTCACACAATGAAGAAAAATTATCCAAATCTTGTTTTTCTACTGTGATTCCGCTCCCAATAGAATCTATAGAGTTTTTTTTAATAAGGTTTTCTTTTTCCTTTGTATTAAAATAATTATAAGCTGCTTCTTCGTCCTCTTTTTTGCACTTTTTTATTTCTACAACCATCGTTAAAAAAACTTTATATTTATTATTTAAATAATTTAAAAACCGAAAATTACCAATCTGACAAAAATCATCAGACATAATTAATCTTATAATGTCAATAGGATTTGTTTTTATGTTTAGGTCAAGTATAGTTCTTACAACATATGGATCATATGACAGATAAAAGAAATATTTATTTTTGTCATTTTGGCTCGTATTTATTTGTATAGATTCAACTGTTATTCCAAAACGTTTTAGATTATTTTCAGTTTCACATAATAAATTAACAACTGGAAGCATAGTTGTCTCTTTAATTTTATTTTTTAGAACCGGAACTGGGTAAATCATTACTAAAACTCATCATTAATTTACTGGTTAACTCATCAATTTCCTTCTCTGTAATATCATCCCTTCTTAAATTAGATAGTTTTTCTAATACATCATTTGAAAATATATTAACCATAATATGGTCATGAATAGCTCTAAAAGACCCTTTAGGATGATCATATAACCGTACAATGTTTTCAGGTATACCTAAAGCAATTTCAGCCTTCTCAACTTCTCCAAAAAGTATATCTTCGTCTTTTTCAGAAATATGATTTTTGCCATTTTTACATTTTACCAAATCACACTGTTTAAGTACTTTAGATAAATTGGCTTTGTTTTTTTCACTTACATTTAAATTTTGCTCTTTAACAGATTTTACTCGTTTTTCCCACTTATGTGGGTGGACAATGCCATATACCCGGCAGCAAAATGGACGATGTTTATGATCAGAACAGTTGTATTTTTCATTATCGAATAACACACATGTCTTTGTTACATTGTTGCTGAGAAAGTTTTTTATAGACAAATAGATTACTTTTAAGATATCTTCTTTTTTAGAATTCTTTATAAAATTGTTCCAAAAATATAAAAACTCAACATAAAACATACTAGGAGTTTGATATTTACAGCACCAGGATCTACATGTTTTATGAGCTGATTCACAGCCTTTGGTTTGAGGAATTTTTTTATAAACATCCTCAAGTAAAGAAAATGAATCAAGTATAGATTTTTCATTTATCATATTTCAATCTTCTCATCCATTTCTATTACATCATTTTCAACTTCTTGTGACTCAGACTTTTCTTTTGGTACATATGTTTTTTCAAAAACAATAGATATTGATTCGTCTGACTCCACTAAAGATACACCAGGAATTTTCTTTTTAGAAGACAAAAGATCGTCTAAAACACCATCTAGTTTTTTCTTTATTATTTTTTCTTTTGTCTCAACAACTTCTTCTTTTTTTCCCAATGTTGCAAGAAACTTAAGTAATTTTTCCTCATCGTTTACTTCCCATAACTTAGAAGGCTTTTTCCTTGTAACTTTACCAACAGGAGAAAAATCGATAGTTTTTTTGTCTGGAGCAAATTTCTGCATTGTATTTAAAATAACACTTCTATATAAATCAATCTTGGATTTAAAAGACTCTATTTTATTTTCACATGTACTAACTCTATATTTTTTAAGTTCTTGGTAATGCTCAATTTTCCCCTGTAGCACAGAAATTGCTTCAAGAAGCTCTTCTATTTCAAAAACAGAGTCAAGTACAGCATAATTGTCTAAATTATATATTCCATCTTTCATTTTTCCGGGTCCTCACTTTTTAATTCATTTAACTTAGATGTATTATAGTCTTTAACAGAAAACTTAATCGCCGTTACATTTTCAACTTGATTTTCTTTTAATACTCCAATATTTCCCTCATCAAAAGAAGGACTAAACATTATTTCTGCACCACGCTGAGCACAATACCCATTAGCAACAATCATTGCTTTTACTGCATTATAAACAGCATCTTTCCCAACACATCTCATTTCGCAATATCCATAATTCGATAAACACATAAATGTAGCTGATGCGAGCCTTTTGATATATTTTTTTTGATCTTCTGGAATATCGAAACGCCCTTTTACTTTTAAAAATCCAGAATGAGTTTTTTCAGTTGATTGCATAATTTACCTCGTCTTTCTTCAAATAAAGTTCTACACAAAATATTACAATACAATTGTAATTTAGTCCAATCCGTTTATTAAAAACATTTCAAGAGACTTGTTTTTTTTAAGATTTACTAAACGGTCCTTAATTTCTTTCCTGGTAATTCCTAGTTCATCACATACATATCTAATGTCATGTCCTATTATTATGTATTTAAGTATATCTTTATCGATTTCGTCTAACACGTTTTTTTCTATGGCGTCAATTACATATTCATATTCTATTGATAAATCTAATTCAGATACAGAACACAAATAAGAAGGAAAAGCCCCTCCTAAAATTCTTTTATTTGTTTTAACACTGTCCATAAAAACTCTATTATTCTTTTCATTTCCGGAATAATCAAGACTCATAATTTCAGAATGTACCATGTAACTTGGAAACTCTTGTTGAAATTCAAGCCAAGTGTATGGCTTTGCGTAATATTTAAATTTGTCTGGAAGTGTTGAAATATACTCGTCTGTTATAGAAGAAACAATTCTTTTTGTGAATGGACAAAAAACCCCTATTTCTCCAGTATCTAAATACCATGGCCATTGAACATTAAGAGCTTTAACATTATGAGTTTTTAAAACTTCTTTTAATGACCCTTCAAATATTTTAGCTTCTTTTTTGGGCTTCAAAAATGTTTTATACACAGCCCCTTTATATTCAAATGCCTTTGGCACATCTTTTGTTGTCTTTATATGGGACAAATGCCTTTCCTCTATTTTGGGTACTTCCCTGTAACATATTGGACATAAAATTCCAGGTCTTCTTTTTGTCCTAAAAGCCTGCGTTTTAATATTACAAATCCAGTTTTTTAAAGCCCTATAAAACCATCTATTAAATTTTTGTGTCATTGACCAACCATTAGACCTGCAAATATCAAGAGCTTTATCTTCTTTATATGTTTCAACAGAGTGTAAAAGTTTAGTACTCCATTCCCTGTCAAAATCCTCTCTATCAATATATTCGTTTACCTGTTTATACCAAAATTCTCTAAAATCATCATAATACTTGCCAATTTGTTCAAATGTATCAGAAGATCTGTTTTCCTGAAATTTTTTAACTTTTTCATCAACAGAAATACCATCAGCACATATACCTTTAGACACTTTTGTTCTCCGATTTATTAGAACCCCAACAATGCTTTCTAAACATGCATCTCATGCAAGCTGTCATATCTTTGTTGTAATACACAACAGGAAGCCCTTCTGCTTCATCTTTCTTGGGGTTTGTCGAATTGGCTCTCGGAGGAAGCGTCCATTTGTCATTTGAATTTTTATAACTAACTATGGTTTTTAACGACTTTGCTTCTTCCACTATATGTTGTATAAATTGTTCATCTCTATTAACATCAAACTCTTTTACGTCTTGATCATCTTTGCACTCATAAATGAATTTTCCATATTTCAGTCCACTTACATAAAGATAACATTGCATTTGTACAAAATGCTCTGGTTTTGGACCATCATATAATTTATCAAATAGCCTTTTTCTTATTGATTTATAGTCCAAAATTAAATGTTCTCCAGTAGGCAAAAGCAATAAACAGTCAATATGTCCTCCTATAAGAGTTTCCTCATCTAAAAATCCTATCTCCATATGATCATAGTCAGGACATCCACATTCCTCACATGGAGTATCTGGTTTTATTATTCCAAGTTTCTTTTCTTGACCATATATTTTTGGTAAACATTCTTCTTTCTTTTTTTCTTTATTTACTTTCCATTCTAGTTCGTGAGCATATGAATTTTTACACTTCCAAACACCTTTTAACAAATTTCCAGTACACCTTCGGTCTCCTAAATATTCTCCCCATCTATAATGAACATGATGACCATTGTCGAAAATCCTTTGTGTGCAAGGATCAATTTTTTCTTTTGCACCATTTGCTGAAATTATTCCTTTTTGGAGATAATATTTATAAACCATCAATCTTTTACACCCATGAAATTCACTTGGATGAAAATGAGAGTTATCTCTAAAATTATCATCAATTTTAGCAAGCAAGTATTCATCTAGTATTTTCGTAACTGAAAAATCAGGCATAATTACAACTTTCTTTTTTTGTTAATTCGGCTTCAATTAGTTTTTTATAACTTAAAATGCCAGATTTTATTATAAATTCATCAGGATCACCAAAATCTTGTAATTTAACAAATCCAACATCAATTAAACTATAAGAGCCATTATATTGTCCAAACTTTTTTCTAACTCTTTCAGAAGCTTTTTCACCTGCTTTGTTTTCATCTTTATCGAAAACAAAAATCACCTTTTCGCAATATCTCAAAAGTAATGCTATTTGAAATTCACTTATAGCAGTACCCATCAAACCAACAGTATTTTTCATTCCTTCTTTATGTGATGTAATAACATCAAAATTTCCCTCAACAACAACTGCGTACCCCTTCTTTCTTATTTCGTCCTTAGCAAAATTTAGGCCATATAGATAAAACGATTTTCTATATACCTCATGCCAATATGTTGGTAAAAAAGTTTTAACTTCATCATCTATTACCCTAGACCCAATTGATATGAGATTATTACTAGTATCAAATATTGGGAAAATTATCCTTCCTGCCAATATGTTTTCAGCACAACGAGGAACATAACCAAGACGAAATGTTTTGGCTATGTCCTCATTTATTTTTCTTTTGTCGAAAAGATATTCTCTTCCCTCAATCCCATCCTTGGACCAAAGAGAGTCTATGGACCATTTTACTATTTTTTCTCTTTCAACTATATCAAACTGAGAATTCATTCAGGAATTGCCTCTATGGTTTCAGCAAGTTTTGCTAGAGTTGCTGGTAATTTATATGGCACTTTCTTTTTTTGATTCTTGTCTCCCTTTTCTGCTATTACACAGTCAGCAGCTAGTTTGTTTATCAAATTGTTTTCTCTTATATTGTTTAAGGCCATAGCAATTCCTTCAACCTTAAAAACTACATCTCCATTAGATTCATTTTTCCAAGTTATAGTATTATTTCTGGATGTTATAACCTGCAATGCCCGTGCTGCTTCAAACATTCTTTCTACATCATCAGGGAAATGCTTTTCATAATAAATAGGTATTTCAACTGGATCATCGTGTGGAGCAGCACATCGGTTTTTTACTATTTTAGCTCTTGCCCAATGACCTGTTTTAATTTGTCTGCCATCTTCAGCTATCCGTTTAATCTCTCCTTCCTTGCCATTTATTTTAGAGATTCGTATACGTTGTGAAGAATAGAATTTTAAAGCACGACCTCCAGGAGTTGTAACTCCTGTATTTCCCATTGCATCAAAAGAATCACGCTCTTGATTAATAAAAATTACACAAGTTTTATGATTTGCAGCATACTGGTTAATTTTTCTTAATGCTTTTCCCATTAATCGTGCTTGTTCAGCCATGTGTTCTTTATTCAATGTAACAGCGTTTGCCTCCCTTTCTGTAACAAGAGCAGCAACCGAGTCTAAAACAACAGGATTAAAACCAGAAGTAATTGCTTTAACCATCATGTCCATGATTTTACCAGCATCATATAAAACTGCATCACTGTCGTCTTCGATATCTGTTGCATTTGTTAATGCTAAGTCAGGAATGATTATTTTTTCCATATCCACACCATTGACTTCTGCAATTCCACCTTTAACAAGTGCTCTTTCTAAATCAATCCAGAATGGTGTATATCCCTCTTTTTGGGCATATCCGCAAACTCTAAGAGCCAAACTGCTATTGTGGCTTATGAGACCATTTGACCAAAAAGAATGAGTTTCTGGAAGAGTAAAATCATACGTATCAGATTCACATTTTTCTATTTCAACAACCTCACTATAGACATAGTGTAGTTTCTCCAGGTTTTTAAAATGTTCAAGAATTAATCTATTACAATTTAGTTGTTCACAAAAATCTATAATATTTTTAATTCTAGGATAAGTTAATAAGCAGCTATCCTCTAAAATGTCACCAAAAACACTATAAGACTGTCTAGTCCGCTCTTCAGGGTCAATACTATAATATAACGACTCAACTAGTCCTTTTTGATTTGGAATTGAGTCCATATTACTATGTTCTTTTATTCCTTCTCGATAATATGTGTTTATCCTATCCAGTTTATAGTTTTCATTAAATCCGACTTCTGTTTTATAATTATCTAATTCTTTACCAGAGATTTCTAATTCATAATATTCTTTTTCGTATTTTTTAAGATAAACAGAAGTAATATAAGAATAAATACCCATATTTAACAAAATCAATTGTAATTCTTGTAACATTCGTAAACTACATGAACTAAATTGAATCAAAAACTTATCCTTACTTACATACCCGTCACAGTCAAAATAAGCTCTTATAAAAGCAGACTGCACTGATTGACTTCCCGTTCTTATGCAAAATGGTATAGTCTTGTCACATGATTTTACATAATCAAGTTTATATTTTTTGTGTATTAGCTCCTCAAATTCCTTACTGTGTATTTGATGATTTCCATTTTTATATGTTTTCAGTTTCTCGT
>Ga0172379_10005791_pt1 | contig 17041 bp, 16 predicted proteins | sample GrowelOW334metaG_FD_119756 | JGI IMG/M metagenome (GOLD analysis project Ga0172379, IMG submission 119756) | Groundwater microbial communities from an aquifer near a municipal landfill in Southern Ontario, Canada - Groundwater well OW334 metaG | ecosystem: Environmental > Aquatic > Deep... | reverse complement strand
TCGCCTTCTTTTTCGGAAGGTTTTATCACGACACGATCGCCAAGCGGCGTCAGTGGAAATTTCTTTGCCATAGCGTCCTATATATAAACGAATAATCGCGCTCCCGCACGTGTGGGAGGAGTATAGAGAAACTTTTGTTTCATTGCAACCTTCCCCTTCCCGCACACGCTTGCGCAAACTTCCCCACCCATGCTAGTGTAAGAGATACAGATGGAGGCACAAAGGTCGCTTCCCACTCCATGATGAGGTAAGACAGATTGATTCCCGATTATAGCTTGTATACCATTGCGTTTTCTGGCATCTGGCTTTTTTGCACGACTTCCCTCGCCTGCGCTTCTAACCACGGGTTGCCCACCGGCTGCCCAAGCTCCACTGGGATTGCCCATGTCGGGTTCAACAGATCAATCGCCGTTCGCAGTGTCGACTTGGAGAGATGAGCATATCTCATGGTCATCTCAATCGACGAGTGGCCTAGAAGTTGCTGTACGGCCGCCATAGGTGCCCCTCGCATCGCCAAGTGGGATGCGAACGTGTGTCTCAAGATATGCCAACCGATGTGTCGCAATCCTGCTTCCTTACATACATTCGTTAGCTTCCTGCCGAGGCAATGGGGACCAAAAGGTTTACCATCTGTGTTCAAGAACACAAAGCCGGTGTCCTTTCTCTTTTTCAGGAGTACTTCATATAGGGCAGCAGTCATGTCGACATGACGCTCATGGTTGCTTTTCGGCGAACCTAGCTTTTTCGCATACTGACACCAGGAATGACGCACGTTAATGAGTTTGCTGTGCCAATCAATCGACGACCACTGAAGACCGATGAGCTCCCCTAGCCGCATGCCCGTCTGTAGGGCGGTGAATATCATCTCCCGGATAACACCATCTGCATGGGACAGCAGGAGTTCACTCTCATCGAACGACAGATAGTCGGTCTTTGGCGGCGGGCATTTGAGCCACGTGATCTCGGGCGGTACTCCTTTAAGTTGCAGCCACTTATATGCGGTCGACACGCAACCATTGAAGACCAGTAGATGTTCATTTACGGTCCTCCTTGCGAGCCCCTTTTTAAGCAGTTGTGCCTTATATTTTTCGACATCACTCACCGTTATCTTGCTGATCTGCATCTTGCCGAAGAACGGCACAAGCGAAGGGAATAGAATGCTCTTTCTCGAATACTGTGTCGAGGGTTTACTGTTTGGCATCACATACTCGTTGAACCACCTCTGTGCGAACTGCTCGAAGGTTGTCTCCTGCGACTGTGTTTTCTCTTCTTTCTCGATACTCTCGCCTCGGGCTAACTTCCCTCTCAATACTGCTTCATAGGCAAGAGCTCCCGCCCGTGTGTTCTCCGGACTCTTCTTTCGGTATCGTATGTATTCGACTCTGAAGTCAATCCACCACGATTTCTTTATCATTCGTACTGCCATATGTTATTTAGCCGATAGATTCCACCCGTCCTCGCTCCACATACGACACAATGTCGCTTTTGGCGAAACGGACACTACCCCCAATCTTGATGAACGGAATGCGTCGCTGTTGTTGCAAGCGTCGCACACCAGATACGGAGATTTTGAACAGCTTCGCCACCTCATAGAGGGTTAGTAGTTCGAGCGTCGGAGTGAAATCAACCGACATATTTATTTGTCAGAGAACAGTACAGAGTCAGCACCGCCGACAGGCAGTGTAACTCTAGCACCATTCTGAGGCTCGCTAACAACGATATTCTTGGTTTCGTCCCCAAGATGCCCTTTTGTGCCCAAGATGCCCTCATTTTTAGGAAGGACACCTTCGTCTTTTAGGGCATCTTCATGCTGTGGTAACGACCATTCCCACCCACCCTTGAAGTCTGCTTTTTTTGGCTTAATGCCAAGTCTTTTCTGTGCCATACGTAGCTCTTTTTTAGAGATGCCCGCGGCTTCCGCTTCTTTTTGGACTTTAATAGCCGGTATAGGACCACCAGCGAGTACGATTAGCAAAACCTCCTCAGCCCAGTCAGTGCCAGTCTTCTCCTTGTCAGACTCAGAGGGAGCGAGTGCCTCATCAGCTGTCATGGTTACGGGCTCAGTCTCCCATACGATTACCGGTGCGCCATTCTCTGCCTCGACTACCGAATACGCCAGCCCCGTGTTGTCTTTCGCGAGATTATTCTTTACCGGCACAACGAGCCTGCGTTCGGGATTATTCTGGTCCTTCGTAACAATGTAGGAGGCTCGGGCGGCAGCAACGAACGCTATAGACCCTATAGCTCTATACATCGCGTTACTGCTACTGTTTTTATTGAGGTGCTGCACCAAGACAATCGCTATACCCTGGTCTGAAGCGAGTTTAGCCAGAGGTGCAAGCAGTCCTCGTACATCGCTATTGTTATGGCTTTCTGCACCATCAAGATACGCAGAGATTGGGTCAATGATCAGGAGATGGCAGTCAGGGATAGACGGTAGCAATTCTTCAAGTGCAACAAGATCACTTTGTAATGAAAACATTCGCTGTGCAGGGTTACCTCTGGAATCAACGTCTCTAATCGCCTGCAATATATGTATGCGCTTACAATCAGCTCCTGCGGCGTCGAGACGAGGTCTGATAGTATCTCCCGGATCATCTTCGGCAGATAGCAAAACGACTTGTCCAACTGGAGAAACCGAATCAGTAAGTGGCCATTTGTAGCCTTTCGAGACAGTCGCCGCCATGGTGGCAGTCAACAAGCTTTTTCCAAGTCCAGGGTCTCCTGAGATCAGAGTAAGTTTTCCAAGTGCTATGCGTCCCGGCCAGAGCCAACTGATTGGTTTGGATTGCACGTCTGCCATACAAATAGTCACGGCTTTGCTGGCAGATATGGGTATTTCTCTATGTGGCGGTATCGTTTGTCCAAAACCGGAACGCACCAAATCATCTACCCACTCAAGACCTTCTGGTGCCCCAAACGGGTTTATGGAGCTTGCTTTTTCGCTGGTATCTTCGTTGTTTGGAATATCCATATCAATTTTATTTGCTACTAATCGTTACGTCTGATGGGCGGTCTCTACTGCAAGTTCTGTTTTTTTGCCATTTCTATCGCCTCTTTCTTTTTTGCCTTCGACATTTCTTTCCATAACTTTTTCGTCAGTGGGAGTCCGCAATCCCAGCAGTACTTCGGCATTTTCTCGTCTTGTTTTATTGCTTTCATACTCCTATTTATTTAAGATCAGCGACTTCATAATTGCCCGATTCACCGCATGCTGTCTGGCGCTTAGAAAATCTGTATCTTGCCGTAGAATTTTGGCGACTGCGAGCAGCGCCTCCTTAGAAAGGTCTATGTCGCAGTATTCTGCCTGATCGCGAATCATTTCTTCGTCTATGCGAATGCCTTCTAATGCTTCTGCTACCATAAGTGTGTTTTCCATATTATTTATTTACTTTTTAATCTTCTCGCGTAGACAATTCCGTACTTTTATCCATTGAAAATTAGCGTCTTCAACTGGCGCATTTCTTCTGCGTATCGTCGTGCATCTACCGACAATGTTCGGTTCTGATAGTCATTCATGGCTTTTCTGATTTCCTCGTCGTTCTCTGCGATGAAGACGAAGGTTTTACGACGATCTCCCCACACGTAGTCCAACTTGAAACCTGAAGCGCACAGAGCCGCTGCCAGAGCAATGTCTGACACTTCTATGGCTTGAGCTGTGTTGATTTTCTTTTCCATGAGTATTTCAATTTGTGTTTCTATTTGAGATCAACAACCAACAGCGATTGCCTCTCATTTTCCTCGCCTCTTGCGTCGTTGTGCAGAACTGCGAGTGCCTATTCACTACTTCTCCTTTCGGAGTAGAAGTGAGTTCTGACCGCAGGGTTTATGGCGTAATGCAAAAGCAAAAGGCGAGTTTGGAACTCGCCTTTTGTTGAAATGCTATTTGGGTGTCGGTTGAGGAGATAAGCAAAAAGGAGAGTTCCGTCCGAACGGGCAGAACTCACCCCTGCTCTTTAGTTTTGTGAGGAAGAAAATAACCTCATTTTGATATCAAGCGCGCATAGGATTTGGGGATACTATCCCGCCAGTCCATCAGTATAAACAAGAACGCTTGAAATCGGTTTAGGGTGCGGTTTTCAATGAGACTGCATTCTCGTAGTGTGTGAAGGTAGATAGTGTGGTACGTAGTTTTAGTGTTAGGGACTTTCACCCTCTCCACGCTATCGTCTGACGCTTTTGAGAAACTCCACTTGGTTTTATTGGATATGGGACTTTCGCCCACTGCAAGTTCCTCGCGCCCGTCTCTATGTACTATTTTACCTTGTTTTGCTCTATAGAGTAGGGGCACGAAGGACGCTGGGGACAATGTGATTACAAAACTATGCAAACATAGCGTCAATACCAATAAATCTTACAACCCCGGATTATGACGCACTCCTCCGTGATTTTGTCTCTCTATCCGCTTCGCCCGTTCATCCCAAGAAAGTTTGCCCTTTATCGCAGTGATGTCTTTCTTTTCCAACATTGAAAGAAACTCAGGCAATGCATCAATGCTCACAACGTCAATAAGAAAGTACTCATTGTGCCCGTTCCTGTCTTTGTCTATATACGCATAGTTTACTTCTAACTGGAATGGTTCTGTTATCGGTTCTACACTTCCAGAGCTATCAGACATGTTGGTACGAAAAAGGTTCTCAAAAGAGTTCACCACAATGATCGGGTAAGATACTCTCCGTAAAACCTGATTGCGTGTATCTTGGTCTTCTGGGAAAAGATCGGCTCGCTTGCGGTAATAGACCAAAGCATTGAGATTTTGATTGATTGCCTTATTCATCAGTTCATTGTCCTCACTGCGACTTTTCTCTGAAGAAAACAGTTTCGCAACGGACACATCGGTAAAATGATGATGTTCCTGAATGGTTACATTGTTATAGGGGTGCTCCATTCCTGTGTCGGTCATTATCCTTTCAATCGCTCGTTCTTTGTCTTTGTTATCAAACCAAAAAACCGTATCTCCTGTTATGTACTTGCACTCTATAAAAAGACGGGCGTTGAGTGTACCTTGCCATTCGCTAAAGTCCTTCACGTCAAACTTTCTCTCGGCGACTACATCAATCTCACGAGGTTTATCGGTAAAGTTATCGCTGTAGTACGGGCTTACGAGTACTGTCCACGCTTGCTCACGAAGAAGTTTTACTACACGGGAGTGAAAGCCATTTCCGCTTCTCTCCATTATTTCATCAACCGCCGTTTTCTTTTTCTTCGCCATACTTATTTCTTGAATATGCTGACCACTGCATCAACCAAATACTTTATTGGTGAGATTAGAGCAACTCCCGCTTTTTTCCACAACAGTTTCGTCTTCCATGGATATGCCGTCCCACACTGGTGGCAGTTGAGGGGAACTAACCTACGCCCGCCACCGACCACCCCCTCAACGTGGTGATAGCCCCGTATGTTGGCGTTGCAACCCTCGCAGGTATGAGTAGTGGCACTCCCACATTTTCGGCAATAATCCTCTCTTCCTGCGGGACGACTGTCGTAATACTCGCTGATTTTATGCCCCCAACGTTTGCATACTTGCATTGTGTCAAAATGATCTTCCATAGTTATTTAATGGATGGGTGTATCTGGTACTTCCGCCAGCCTTTCTTTAAGGTCTTGCAACCACTCTCTGCTTACATTTGAAAAGTCGTAGACGGGCGTTGCTGGTACTGGTTTTTCCTCCTCCACTTCCCTCGGCTTTTGATTGTTGGTAATGCCGTATATGCCGTGTCCACGCAGTTCAAGTTCTCTCTGAACCGCCGGGCTATTAAAGACTTTATGTGGTTGGTGGACGATGGATTCCCCGTACCCCGCTTCACGCAAAGCAAGCGCCTTACTTTTGCGACCGTTCCGAAACCAGCATTCTATTGCCCTCATTTGCCTATACGAAATAGGTTTGCGTACCATACCGGTATTATATACCCCTTATATGGCTCTGCTTGCTCACTTCCGCTATCTTTTGCTACCCTCTGCTACCCTATCTAGAAACAGACCCTTCGGTCCCTTTCTTCCACTATCTTCCCTATGTCGCAACGAGGACAAACCACTCCAACCTCCATAAACTGACCTTCTACCGCACACTCTGGGCACTTAGTCTCGTCTTGCTCTACCTGCACAGTCTTGCGACACGCCAAGCACACCCTCTCGTCGTAGTAACTCGCTACATACGGCTGATTTATGACCCCTACAGGCACTTTGGCGAGGCTTGGCGGTGTGTCCTCCTTCCATGTCGGGAAAAGCGTTGCCAACCCAACTGCATATCCGCATTTCTCGTCCGAACACCGGTATCGTATGCGAAACGCCATATCAATATGAGAAGCCATTGCTGACGTATAAATATGCTTTCATACACCCAGTATCACTCGGCACCACTGGCTCAAATAACTTCTCCAATGAGGTATAGACCTCCGATGCATGGTCTAACTGGCGTGAAGTGTAAACGTCGTTGAGCGCCCTATTTATGTCCTCTTTACGTTCCCATATAGCCACGTGGAAGGCTGGTAGAGGTATTATGTCGCCCTCAACGGTTATCTCCCGATCCGGTAGCGCCATTTCTATCAGAAAATGGTCTCCGTACCCAAACTGACCGAACTCTCCAACAATAACGGCGAAGGTAAGCGCGTAAGTAAACTCAACTGGATACTCGTCTCTGTCTGAAATGACAACTTTGCCGTCCTGTTCTATGAGGTCGTAGATCTTCTTTCCCCATTCCGCCGCCTTACGCTTGAAGTCTGGCAAGTAATCCAAAACTTCATCAAAGACCAGTTGAAAGACTTGTTCTTGGTATGTCATATTCAATCAAAAGAAGCCGCGCTTCTCGGCTCTCCTACGTCCTACTTCAGTCCACACAAACCAGCGTTTTATATACGACACACACCTATGCGCTACGAGAACTGGCAAAGGTAAGAGAACAACGAATATAAGAATATTGAGAACGTAGAGTTTGGTAAACCACTCCGAAGCAGTCAGCACAGAGTACATATAGACTGTCGCGCCGATGCCTGCTGAGTAAACAAAAAACGTTGCTAGGCTACAAAGCGTTTTTCGTATTCCCGCAAGCGGATATTCCTCGTAAGTTTGCATAATAAAGTATTTAATTGATGCAGTGGGCAACAGAAAACCCACCACATGGTGATGACTTTCATCATCCATTGCCAGTTTCCCGGCAAGGCCCGTCAGAGCAGCCCATGTGATGGGTTTTCTAGCTCCGACGGGACTTTCGCCATGCCAGTATCACTACCGGTTTAGGCTACCTTCTTATTCAATTGTCGCACTGCGCACATAGATATATTAGCACCAATCCGAGCTTGGGCAGGAATCTAATTTGGTTATCTTGTCGGCGGTAATACGCGCCTAAATCCTTAGGCAATGGAGATTTGGAGTACCCATTAGACAATACAAGAGCGGAATAGTAACAAAAAAGGAGTAAATTGTTACGGCTACTATAATTATAAAAATAGCAATTCCAGCAATCTTAACAATTCCCTCAAGAGGAGTGGGAAGATACGAGGACAGATCAAAAAATATTTCCCTTACGTCCTGAAACCTCCAAATCATAATGACGCCGGCGACTGAGACAATTAGAGTCCAGATACTGTTTCCAGTTTGTTCCAGGGCTATATAGGAAACCAGTATAAAATATCCAACAAATACTAGAGCTAAGAGTAAGCGAATGAAGATACCGCCGACCGATGTTTTCATCATAGTGATTATTTTATCGTACAGCGCTGTATAAGTCTTTCTGGAACCTGAAGTAGATCGAGCGAATAGAATCTACATCGCCGAGCATGCTTACTGCGTTAGCAATAGCATGGTATTTCAGATTCAAGAGGATTGGGAGCTTTTCTTCACCTAGTTCTTCCACTCCCTTTTCTTCATACTTCAACAGCACAAAATCCAAGAACTCTTTTTGCTTCTCGTTCAACCCCTCCAATATCCTTTCTTTCGATTGCTCTACCCGCTCCACTCTTGAGATGGTTGGTTTTAGGAATTGAACGTAATTCAAGACGTCAAATAAATCACTCCGCTCCGCATCAATCATCTTCTGTAGCATCTCCAATTCATCTTTGCCGTACCCAAGAGCTGCTATCTTCTCCAGAAACGCCTTTCTAGTGATTGGATCCGACCATATCTTTCGCAACTCTTCTTCGCTCTTGAAAAAGTCCGGCATAGCTCCAAACATATTATCCATAAACTCTTGAATCGAAACTGGCTTGCCGTCAGCACCCCAGAAGGAAGTGGAGATCATGTGTTGTATCTCACGCTCTTTGCCGTCACGTAGTCTTATTTTTAGTTTTGTCTTTGGTGGTGGTGTCTCACATTCGCATGGGTCTTTTCCGCATACGGGACAAACTGTCGGCGGATTTACGCACACGCAGGGGCTTTGTCCGCAAAGAGAACACGTCTTTGGTGGCTTGCTCTCACATTCGCACGGGTCCTTTCCGCATCTTGAACAAACCTCTACGACAGGATCACCATCCCATTCGGGGTCGGCAAAATGGTGGTAGGCATCTACGAAGTCATACAGAGTGAAGTACTCCTTGCCATCAAAGAGCCGAGTCCCACGCCCTATAATCTGTTTAAACTCAATCATAGAGTTAACAGGGCGCATCAGCACGATATTACGCACATTTCTCGCATCAACGCCGGTAGAGAGCTTCTGTGATGTCGTTAGGATAGTAGGGATAGTCTTTTCGTTGTCCTGAAACTCTCGCAAGTACTGCTCCCCACGTGCGCCGTCATTGGCAGTAACACGCTGACAATAGTTCGGATCTTTGCTTTCTTTCATTTGGTTGACGAGATCACGCACCGCAAGCGCATGGTCTTGTGTGGCACAGAAAATGATGGTTTTCTCGCTCTGATTAATCTCATCCAACACCACACGAACCCGCTTCGCTTCACGTTCTTTGATAACGATTATTTTATTGAAATCAGCCTCTTCATATATCTTGCCCTCTTCCACTTCGCCTTCAATAATTTGGTCATCAGAAGTAAAAACATAATCATCTAGAGTTGTCTTAATACGCTTCACCTTAAACGGCGTGAGGAATCCATCGTTCACGCCCTCCTTAAGCGAATAGATATAGACTGGCTCACCAAAGTATCTGTAGGTGTCTACGTTATCCTTTCGTTTCGGTGTCGCAGTGAGCCCGAGCTGCACCGCCGGAGAGAAATACTCCAAAATCCCTCGCCAGTTGCCCTCGTCATTCGCTCCTCCACGATGGCACTCGTCAATGATAATGAGGTCAAAGAAATCTGACGGATACTCGCCGAAATACGGAGTACTGTCTGGCCCACTCATGAAGGTCTGGAATATCGTAAAGAAGATGCTCCCGCCCATCGGAACTCCTCCTTTCTTCCTGATATCAAGAGGATTTATGCGTATCTTGGCATCACTCGGGAAAATAGAGAAGTCATTACCAAATGCTTGGTCGGCGAGAATATTCCTGTCGGCTAAGAATAAGATCCTAGCTCTGCGTGTGCCGTCTCTCTTTAGGTTCCAGCGTGTCTGGAACAGCTTCCACGCAATCTGAGCCGCTACAGCCGTCTTGCCGGTACCTGTGGCCATTGTGAGCAGTATGCGTGGCTTCTCTTCGGCTATAGCGTCCAGTGAGTTGTTGATGGCTAACTCTTGGTAGTAACGCTTGCCGTGGTCGCCCTCTATCGGAATGGATGCAAACTTATCCTTCCATTCGTTCTGGTCTGAATAGGTCTTCGCCCACAGCTCATCTGGCGTGGGGAATTTCTCCACTACTCCTTCCTGCCCGGACTTCATCGAGATTTGATAAATCTCCTTACCGTTCGTTGAGTAGGTGTAATCAATGTGCAGTTTCTCTGCGTATGACTTCGCCTGTGCGACTCCTTCAGTTGCCGGCAGTTCTACCTGCTTTGCTTCAACCACTGCAATCTTGCGGTTCTTATAAACCAAAATATAGTCAGCGATCTCTGGCTTACTTCGTATCCCTCCTGTCTGTATCTTGCCGTCAGTGATGCGGAACTCCCGAAGTATCTTTGACTCACCAATCTCACCCCATCCGCTCGCTTTGAGCATTGGGTCAATGTATTCCGCTCGTGTCTCTGATTCGTTCATAGTTTTAAACTTCTTTCTCCGAGCGCGGGCAAGCAGGGAAATTCCTACACACAAGAACATCAGAGCTCTTAAGGAAAGAGCCGTCCTCCCGCACCTTTCTGGCGTATTGAGAGGATTTTAACTCCTCGTGACATGTTGCACATCTTGGAGTATTCATTTGAACATTAAACCATTTTATAGCTTCCTCGTAAATGCCTGTTGCAGATTATTTTTCAGAATGAAATCAAGACATTTCTGTGTTTGCTCGGGTGTAAATTTGTCTGCTTTTGTCCTATTGCCGTCTGTCTGCCACAATGACATAAACTCTCTAACTAAATTCAATGTCGTTGAACCGGTTTCTCTTATCGAATGACACACAGTAGAAAGTAATTCTACTCGTTCCGCATCAAGTTTCGTTACACCGAGCCTCGAAAGTTCTTTCATTGACGCTTGCGCAGAATAGTATAGGTTGCTCTTTCGAGACAGCAAAGCATTTACATTTTGACCGAACACAATCATCCCATTACGTTTCGTAAACCATCGATTTCGTCCGAGTCCAGAAGAAATGAGTCGTTTTATTTGGGCGTCAAAGGGTCCGAATTGGTGCGTCTGGAACTGGTAGCCCAACGTCATCCCACACACCTCCTGGAGTAAATGATCATATTTGGCGACTGCTACCTCAGTGGTAGAGCCGCCATCTTTCACTACTTGTTCTACGATTGCAGCATGAACTTGATTGCGGAAGTACGGAGACGGTACAGCAACTTGAACTACTTGTGCTGGACTCTCTGTAACCAGCTCTCCAGAAAATGCCTGTTTCAGTAGGGATCGTTTCAACTCTTCCAAATCAGTGAGCTTCTGCGTATACAGTGTTTCTAGTTTCTCCGTCTTCGTTGACAGCGTCTCTAGCTTTTTAACGATCGCTTTTTGTTCAGCGAGTGATGGAATTTGGATCCTAAGAGCTTTGATGAATGGGAGTTTTACACCTTGCACAGTAGCTCCAGTTCCTTCTTCCTTTATGATATGTGCAACACTTTTTAACCACTGGAATAGATAACCGACCATTAGTTCTTTAGGACTTTTTGGAACAATGGCTCTCAGGTCCTGATTTATGGCTGTATCATTTTCTATCAGACATACTTTCCCAAGACCAACCCGTGTAGCAATGATCACGTTCCTTTTGGGAATAATATTGGTAGAACTGTTTTTTACTGCGTCTGCAGTTATTTTATGTTCGGTTTCTTTAATGATTTCAAACTTCATATCCCTCACTGTGGCCCATGGTATATCTCCATCATAAAACTTAACTTTTGCCTTTGATGGTGTTCCTCCGCCAATAACCTCACAAACATCTCCCAATTTCTTTTCTTCCCACCCCTTCCTCGGGTTCGCAAAAACACTTTGTAGAAACGATTTAAAAAGATCTTTAGAGTTTTGTAAATTTTCTTTCGCATTCTCCTGTGCTTTCGTTACTTTCTCAAACGCCTCGTTCAGGAGTTTTACAATCTGCTTTTGTTCAGAAAGCGGTGGGGTCGTAACGTCTATAGAATAAACTTCGTTGCGATTCAATCCGGGTTTTACACCCTTCGCTAATCTGGTCAGTTCAAGAGACCCGAGAAGCTGATATAGAAAATCACGGTCAAATTTACTATTATCAAAAGTCACATAGTAGGTGACATCAAGGGGCCAGAACCTTCCTTCCGTCAGGTTTAACTCACCGGCTGAACCTTTTCTGCCGACTATGATGCTCGGTTGATCAAAATAAGACGCATCGCTTCGAGTCTTCACGCCGTTTGCACCATAGACAGGATACTTACCTCTATCATCTCTCTTAGACTTTGGTAGGGGCTTCCCATACTCAAGTTTGATAACCTCGCCAAGTTTTTTTGTTTGCCAGGTAGTTTTCATACTATTTCATAAACCCCTTCGTTCCTATTTGTTCGCCATTCTCTTCCGTAACTTGATAAATTCTGTAAAGACCAACTTTGACTGCCTTAATAATACTTTCAGCATCAGCTTTTGTTATGGCCTCACTGGGGGAAGACACTTTTTCAGCTCTTGAATCAAGATCAACATACATGGCACGAAGTTTTTTTCTGAAATCAAAATCGCTAATTTTGATACCGTCTTCTCGAAACAATGGATAGAGGTTCCCGTCGACCTGAATCCACTTAATCCTGGAAATCTTTTCTTTGTGGTCTCTATAAACCCTTTTGAATTCTTCTTCTGCTATGAAGCCAGTATACACATCTGCGGCCAATTGAGATTTAGAAATTTCTTCAAGAGCAGAGAACCCTAAAAAGTACGCTCTTTCATATGATGAATGGTCAAATAATAAAATGGATTCCGAAAGGAGTTTCTTCGCTTCATTTAAGGAGTGCACATACATATCTAAATAAGATACTTTTGACGTACTATGACGCCCCGTCAAATGATTCATTAGTATTGTTTTAAAAATTCCATCCGACATATTTTTATAGCAGTTTTTGAATACCCAAGATACTACTCTTGATTTCTGTATCCAATTTCTGCATCTCGGCAATTATTTCCTTAGGCTCACGCAAGGCGACGGCGCCGCCTCTGTTTGGATTCTTCACTGACAAATCAAATGTCTCTTGGTTTATAGTAGAGACATCTATACTCCAAGAGTCATCGCTATCTGCCTTCGTCTTCTGTAGCTTCACGAAATCAGCCAGATCGGCTTCGTTGAGAGGGTTGGTCTTGCCGAGGTTGCGCTTTAGATTCAGTTGGTAGAACCACACCTTCTTTGTTGGTTTTCCTTTCTCAAAAAAGAGCACGACCGTCTTCACTCCTGCTCCGGCGAAAGTGCCTCCCGGCAGATCGAGCACGGTGTGTAGATTGCAGGTCTCGAGCAGTAGTTTACGTAGACTGACTGAAGCGTTGTCGGTGTTGGAGAGAAACGTGTTCTTAATAACTACTCCCGCACGCCCACCCGCTTTGAGTATCTTTATGAAGTGCTGAAGGAAAAGAAATGCCGTCTCGCCGGTCTTAATGGGAAAGTTCTGCTGAATCTCTCGCCCTATACCCGCTCCGAAGGGTGGGTTGGCCAAAATAACGTTATAGCGATCCTTCTCCTGTATATCGTTGATATTCAGCGCCAATGTATCTGCATGGCGAATATTTGGAGCCTCTATGCCATGCAGGATCATGTTCATGATGCCAATGACATACGCAAGCGACTTTATTTCCTTTCCGTAAAAGGTCTTATTTTGAAGTATCGCCATCTGCGCTGATGAGAGCTTGGCCTGATTCTGCGTAAGGAAGTTAAATGACTCCACCAAGAAGCCAGCAGAGCCACAGGCACCGTCATAGATCGACTCGCCGATGGTCGGCGCAACCACTCTGACAATGGTTTTGATAAGAGGTCGTGGCGTATAGTATTCGCCACCATTCCTGCCAGCATTGCCCATGTTCTTGATTTTGGCCTCATAAAGGTGGGATAGCTCATGCTTCTCTTCGTAAAGACGAAACCGCATACCATCGACCACGTTCAGAATCTCACGCAGTTTGTAGCCACTGGAGATTTTATTCTTCAGTTCGCTGAAGATCTCACCAATCTTATATTCAATGGTGTTCGCATCAGCATCAGAGTTTTTGAACTTCTTGAGATACGGGAATAGTTTCTGATTCACAAAGTCATTCAGGTCGTCACCAGTGAGTGCTTTATGATGATCTATTTTCCCATCGGCGGTCTTTGGTGCGGCCCAAGTGTCCCAGCGATACTGTTGGTCAAGGATGTAGCTGTATTTCTTGCCTGCCAAAGCCGCCTCTGTCTTCTTGATCTCGTCTAAGTCGTCCAGATACTTTAAAAAGAGAACCCATGATGTCTGCTCCACATAGTCCAGTTCAGTAGCCGAGCCGGAATCGGTGTGAAGTATCTGATCTATTCTTTTAAATGAGTTCTCAAACATAATATTATTCTAAGATATTTTCTAACCACAGCACCGCCGCTTCTCCGTTTCGCTTGTCTACTTCATTGAGGTCTCTCCCATGTTTAATAGGATTACGGTAATTCTTGAAGGCACGAAAGTGCTGTTCAACCTCGCCCTTGCTACCAAAGTATTTACTGAATATCGGCCAGTTAGATACAATAATCTTTTCGTAATCCATTACGTCGAGAAAGGTAATCCTGACATCGTCACGCATATACTCTTCTAATTTATAGGGGTGGCGACGTAAATCATCCTGTGTCTTTTTATCTACAATATTCTGAATATCAGATGGAATATATTCTTCCCAATATGAGCCGCCAGCGTCTTCTTGAAGTTTTTCATGCACAAATGAACGGATACGTCCTTCGACAATATCTATAGGCTTGGTTGGATTACTTTCAAAATGAGCTTCTGAAGCTGAACCGACACCCGCGCGGATACGAAACGCTTGGACTAGTTTTTCGGCACGGTAGTCGAGAAATTTCAAGAAGTCATTCTCAAGGAGACCCGAACCTTGTACGTTTGGAATAAAGTGATGAACGAGCACCTCCGGTAGGTCCTTATTTGTTTTCTGAAAATCTGCAAAATAATCACTGGGCGTTGCATCTAGGATTCCTACATTTGTAATTGCAGGAATAAGCATAATGTTCACGATACTATCAAACACTTCCTTATTCGCGGGCTGACTTCGACGCAAGTATGCCTGAGGAAAGATGTGGTGAAGATTGTGCTTATAGTATCCAGTAAATGCACCATCAAGCGATATGGACCGTCCATCTGTGAGATTTTTAGGTTCAGCGTGAGCGTAAAGTGAAAGTGCCGTCTTCACAAATGCGTTACGTAAATTGTATCTTTGTGCGATCAAACGACTTTTCAAAGTTGCCCAGTCAATAAGATATGCGAATTCTGGAGTTTTGCCCTCCAACAACTCATCAAATGCGGAGCAATCTTCTTCTATCTTTGATTCTACAGTTGCATCATACCTGTTCGAAAGTGATGCTCGCCAGAACCATTGCTCCAGTGCTGTAATTTCCGTATGAGATAACTCTTTCTTCTTATGGAAGACGTAGGCAAGTGGCACAAGTAGTCCGTCAAAAGGTAGATAGTTAAAGCTTTTGATGTGAAGTTTAGATTGTATGAACTCAACAGCAAGAAGGAGTGACTGCATTAATTCATCCCACTCAGACTCAAGTTTTCGAATATTTGTTCGTTCCAATATATCTCTAGAACGACATTTACGATAATTGAGTATCACGGAAATTGCTTGAAGGACAGTCTCTTCTCGAATAGGTTCCAACGAGGGGTGTTGTTTATAAAATTCATCAAGAGCTTCGCGCAGATCAAACCCTTCCCCCCAACAACGTGCGACCATCTTAGCTACAACCGTTAGCTTCTTTCCTGTTTCATTTATGCGGGAAAACATTCGCACCACCTGTTTGACCCCCTCACTTTGCTCTTCTTCAGAAGAAGGGTTCCTGTCGATAACATCTATAACTGAAAAGCGGTAACTTGAGAGTCTTTCATACAGCGTAACAAGTACAGACCGATACTCTTCCGGATATCGTTGAGCAACTGTGTTGTAGGAAGCCAGACCAAGAAACAATGCGCTTAATGGGACAAGCAGATCCTCGTGGTCTGTATTTTCATTTCCTTCCTCACCATTACTTTTACGAACAACAAACTTCTTACCACGAACATCAAACAAGAAACGGTAGTTCTCTCCATCTATAGAAGATCCCTTTATGGCGGCAAAAAGAGACGTGATGCGCTGCTGTCCATCAAGCACGTATGAAATTTCGGTTCCAGGATTAATATCTCCATGATCAAGTTCAAGACTACCGATAGTACGGGTATGTGGGAGTTTACGTGTCGTCTTCCAGAAGATAAAACTGCCAATAGGATATCCCCGATAAATACTGTCTAGCAAATATCGTATGTCGCTTGGACTCCATACAAAGGAGCGCTGAAATGGAGGTATCTGAATGCGACATGTGCTAATACCAGACAGCAGATTCTGAAACGTAATATCACCCGGCTTAACCTCCATGAGAACTTCTGGCTCATCCTCGATCTCTTCAGAATAATCCACACGAACATCCTCGTCTTTTCTTTCAGAGTCCCACTTGTCATAGGCTTTCCCAGATAGATCAAATATTTCTTGGGGTGGTAATTTTACATACTTTTTACCCTCCTCAGTAAGAATCCATTTTCCGCCTGTTTTTTGTATCCATCCTGCTTTAACGAGATTGATCGAATAGAAACGGAAAGTTGTTATCCATCGAAACTGACCAGAATTGTTTAAGCTCTTTTCATGTTCTGTAAGGTTTAATCTCTCCTCCATCTCTTTCAAGAGTTCTTTTGTCGGGCACTCTCCCCCCTTCTCGGAAAGAATATTTAGTGAGGTTGAAAGATACTCACCAGTTCTATTGTTCGTTATTTTCGCCATCTAATATCCCTATATTACTCTTATTTGCCCTAAAAACCATGCGGGCAGAGCATTTATTTGAGGTACCATTAATGGCGTGAATTACCTTCGCTCAAGACAAGAATACATAGACCGTTATGACCGTTTGACTGTAAAAGATTGCCGATGGCGAGAGAACTTCCATAAGAACTACAAGTCACCTGACGAGGACTCTTCCCATAAATTCGCAATAGGACTTGCGACTGATATGACTTCTTACTATGACCTTTTCGGCGCGACTCTCCACTGGTGGGAGAATAAGGAGAAGACCGTAAACGAGTGGATGGATGCAGACAGACGGAGAGATGAGTTGCTTGCGACAGCTTGTGCCCCTGAAAATATCAGGTGCTTAAAATGTCGGGCATTACTCACACCGAACTCTGGAAATCTGCACGACTTAGACGGAAGAGAACACGTGCTGTTCTTTTATACCTGTCCGAATGAATGTCTTCCACACCGCGCACTCTTCGACAGCGGAGAGGAGTATAAGCCCAAACCACACCTATGTCCGAAATGCCAGACGAATCTGAATGAGAAGCACGAGCGGATAAAAGACGAGAAGATTGT